>ERZ791846.217-NODE-217-length-39707-cov-31.917_pt1 | contig 39707 bp, 39 predicted proteins | sample MGYA00510289_ERZ791846 | MGnify/ENA primary metagenome ERZ791846 (study PRJEB30046, sample SAMN00715274) | human gut metagenome | study: EMG produced TPA metagenomics assembly of the A metagenome-wide association study of gut microbiota in type 2... | reverse complement strand
TGTTTCCGCCACTGGCGGCGGTCGTCGTTGTTGCCCCCAAAGGGGGAGCCACTGGCGTACCGGTCAGGCTTGCATGAGATGAGCAAAGCTTGATCTATCGTGAAATATAGTGCCCTGCTGTCTAGGCCAGCGGCAGCTTGACAAAGTGCGTTGTCCAGAAGCGGCTGCCCTCTGTAGCAAGGCCCGCCCTTTTGCGCCATATTGCGCCTCGGGCGTCCAGCTCAGAGCTGCCCGACCTGCCAAGGGCTCCTCCTTTGGGGGAGCTGGCGCGTCAGCGCCTGAGAGGGCTTTTCTTCGCGCTGTCCTCAATGCTCACGTCCAGGCCCAGCTTTTCCAGCGCATGGAGCGACTGTTCGGCGTTGGAGGTGTGCTTTGCGGCGGTGCGGGGCTCGTAGGGGCCGATCGGCACCGCGACGCCTGACACCTGCGCGATGAGCTTTTTGATGAGACGCTGGCTGTCCTTGTTGACACGGATGAAGTCCCGGAAGGTCTTGCCGCCGTCGATGAGCACCCGTGTGCCGTCGAAGTATGCCTTCGATTTGCGCAGATAGCTGTGAAGCATCGGGTCCTTCTCCTGTAAGAGCTTGACGACCTCGCTCCACTGCTCGAAGGGATTGATACCCTCTGCGGCCACCTTGCGGGGGCGGCTGAGAGCCGGGTCGGCGGTGTACTCCGGGGCAGGTGCTGCCGGTGAGACCGGTGCAGCGGGCTCCACTGATTCCTCTTCTGGTACGGGTGGTACAGGCGCAGTGACCGGCGCGGTCGGCTCATCCCAGGGCAGGGGGGCCGACTCCGTCACCGGCGGCTCGTCGGGCGGAGGTGGAAGCTCTTCGTCTGCGGGCGCGGGGGACTCTGGAATATCCGGGACAGCGGCCTTCGGCTCTGCAGCGGGCGCGGGAGCAGGCTCCTTTTCCACTGCCGGTGTGGCCACAGGTTCCACGGGTGCAGCAGGTGTACTCATGAAAGGCTGCGGTGCAGGCTGGATCGGCGCCGCAACAAAGGGCCGGACGGCCGGTGCGGCAGGAGCGACAGTCTGCACAGGCGTTGCCGCCACGGGGACAGCTGCGGCCTGCGGCGGCTCCGAGAGGGTGAAGAGGGCCAGTTCCAGCTCGATGCGCTGGTCACTGCCCCGGGTCATGTGCTCAAGGGCGCTGCCCAGCGTACGGATGGCCCGGATGGCCTCCCGCTGGCCCAGCTGAGGGCCTTTTTCGAGGTACTGCTGTTCCTCTTCGGGGGAAACACCGGACAGCAGGCTCTGCCCGCCGGGCAGAGCCGCCAGCATCAGGGCGCGGTAGTGGGCGATGAGCTCTTCGGTCAGACGCTTCACATCCACCGACTGCTGCCGCAGTGCGGCCAGCTGAGCCAGCGCCGCTGCGCCGTCCTGCGCTTCGAGAGCATCCGAAATATGGAACAGGTAGCTGCGGTCGGTGACGCCCGCCATCCGGCGGACAACATCAGCATCGATTTTTGCGGTCACGCCGGCGCAGGTGTCGAGGATCGAGAGGGCGTCACGCATGGCACCGTCGGCCAGACGGGAGATCAGCTCTGCACCATCGGTCGTCAACTCTAAGCCCTCTTGGCCGGCGATATACTCGACCCGCTGGGCGATGTCTTCCGGCCCGATGCGGGTGAAATCGTACCGCTGGCAGCGGGAGAGGATGGTGGCCGGGACTTTCTGGATCTCGGTCGTGGCGAGGATGAAGATGACGTGGGCGGGCGGCTCTTCCAGCGTTTTCAGCAGGGCGTTGAAGGCCGCTGTGGACAGCATGTGTACCTCGTCGATGATGTATACCTTATAATGACAGGCACTGGGGGTGTAGGCTGTCTCATCCCGCAGGTCGCGGATGTCGTCCACACCGTTGTTGGACGCCGCGTCCATCTCCACCACGTCGAGGATGCTGCCGTTGTCGATGCCCCTGCAGATCTCGCACTCGCCGCAGGGGTCGCCGTTATGGGGGTGGAGGCAGTTGACCGCCTTGGCGAAGATCTTCGCGCAGGTGGTCTTGCCCGTGCCGCGCACGCCGGTGAACAGGTAGGCGTGGCCTACGCGGCCCGACGCTACCTGATTGCGCAGCGCCGTGACGATGCCGCGCTGTGCGACGACATCCTCAAACCGCTGGGGTCTCCATTTGCGGTATAATGCGCGATACATCGGTGCTTCCCTCCCGTCAGTAATAAAAAATCGGACGGCGCTGACGGGGTTTGACCCCCGCCTTGCGTAACTCGGCATACGGATGCAGGCTGACTGAAACGCACGGGGCGCGCCGCTTAAGGCTGCTTGGTTCCCCACCTGACCTGGTTCACTGCGGCTCCATCGTACAGGACCCGCATCCGTATGCCGAACCACGCAGCAGGCGCTGTCCGACAAGGCACACGATTCGTGTGCCTTAGTATTGTACCACAGTTCGGTGAGGAATGCAAGAGGAAGCTAAGGCTGCTCCCATCCGGCCCGCAAAAGCTCCAGTGCGTGTGTTTCAAGCCGGGAAACGTAACTCCGGCTTATTTGGAGCAGCTTTGCCGTTTCCAGCTGGGTCAGCGGCGGCTGGCCCGCCAGACCGTACCTTAACAATATGAGTTTCCGCTCCCGGGCGGGCAGCCCCTCGATGAGGCGGCGCAGACGCTGGGCGTCGTCCTGCTTTTCACAGCTGTCCTCCATGCAGAAGCCGTCCTGCAGCACATCGGCGAGGGTGAGGGCAGAGTCTTCTTTTCCGGCATCAAGAGTCTCCTGAAGCGAGAGGGTGGGGGCGTTCTTCCGCTCCCGCCGGAAGTGCATCCGGAGCTCGTTTTCAATGCACCGGCTGGCATAAGTGGAGAAGCGCGCCCGGCGGGTGGAGTCGAAGGTGTCCACGGCTTTCATCAGGCCAATGGTGCCGATGGAAATCAAATCGTCCTGCTCAGAGGGGAGAGCATAGTATTTCTTTGCGATGTGCGCCACTAAGCGAAGATTGTGGCGGATGAGCTTTTCCCGGGCGGATGGATCGCCGGCCCGCAGATCGGCGAAGGTCCGGATCTCCTCCTGTGGGCTGAGCGGGCGGGGGAAACTGCCCGCTTCCAGATGGAGTGCCAGAAACAGAAATTTTGTGGCGAAAAATTGCAGTAAGGTCAGCAGCACACGATATCCCTCCCGGTACATAGTTGTTAAAGTGTATGAGCCGGAGTGCGGATAGTTGCCGGAGAGGCCTTTTGTGCGCGGTATCTTTTCCGCAGGGAAAAAGCGTGGTATACTGAGGGGGATAACTCGGAATTTGTGGAGGTAAGTATGATAGTACCTGTAGATGAAACAAATCTTCTTCAAGCCGCAACCATCCATTCAATATCCTGGAAGGAATCGCATCGTGCATTTTGTACTCCTGATTTCATAGAAACACACACGCCAGATCGGCAACGGGAGTATTTGAGAAACAAGATGAACAACGGAACAAAGCTCTATATGCTTGTAGAAGAAAAACCAATAGGGGTTGTTTCTGTAACAAAGGGTTTAATAGAGGATCTTTATATTCTTCCAGATATGCAAAACATGGGTTATGGAACGAAATTGTTACTATACGCAGTAGGCCAATGTACGGATACCCCTACGCTGTGGATTCTTGAGAATAATATAAATGCTGGGAGACTCTATCGTCGAATAGGCTTTAAGGAGACAGGGAGAAAGAACGCAATAACAAATAAACTTGATGAGATTGAGTTCGCATTGACATAAATTCCCATTTATCGAGTGACGAAAACAATACATCCTTCAGCGGACGCCCTTAAAACGCTTGTCCGCTCTTTTTATGCCAGTGCATCCTGACAGGAGAACTGCCCGGCGAAAACGTCTGCGGGCGGCGCATGGAACGGTCAACGGGTCAACAGCTCAAAATGATTCCGCTTTGTGACCAGCAGCCCTTCCTTTTGCAGCTTGGAAAGCTCCACCGACATGGCGGCACGCTCCACGCAGAGAAAATCCGCCAACTGCTGACGGTCAAAGGGAATGTCAAAGGAGAGGGAGGACTGCCGGATGGATTCGGCAGACAGGTAGGACAGCAGCTTTTCCCGGGTGGTGGACTTGCTGCTCCGGGCCTGCCCGGACGATGAGGACACCATCTACCAGATCGTGGACTTGCTTGTGGACACCTGTTCCACCAAACGCAAGCTGCTGCGGGTGGCAGGGGACGACAAGCCTGCGGAGGTCGTGCGCAGCCGATTCATGAAGCTGAATGCAGACCATATCCGCTTTGTGCTGAAGTGTCTTGCGGAAAGTACCGCACCGGTCCGGAACATGAAGCAGTATCTGCTGGCGGCACTCTACAATGCACCCACGACCATGCAGCTTTATTACCAGAACCAAACCAATCATGATTTATTGAACAGGGGGTGATGAAAATGTCGAAAAAAGCAACCACGATTGCCATCGTCAATCAGAAAGGCGGAACCGGCAAAACCACGACCTGCGAAAATCTGGGCGTGGGGCTTGCACGGGAAGGCAAAAAGGTGCTGCTGGTGGATGCCGACCCGCAGGGCCGCTTGACCATAGTCGCTTCGCTCCTATGGCTAGTTGTGTGCACTGCGTGCGGATTTATATTTGCTGCGGACATTGCCATCAGCATGGGCTGGCAGCAGCCCGATGAACTGCCTGTTACGCTTTCTACCCTGATGGCAAAAGCCATGAACGACCAGAGCATTCCACCCGGCGAGGGTGTTCTGCACCATGCAGAAGGTGTTGACCTGATTCCAGCCAATATCGAACTGGCAGGGATGGAAGTTTCCCTTGTGAACTGCATGAACCGGGAAAAGATGCTCAAGCAGGTGTTGGACGGTGCAAAGCGAGAATACGACTTTATCCTGTTGGATTGCACCCCTTCCCTTGGGATGCTGACCGTAGTCGCTCCGCTTCTATGGCTAGCGGTACACACTATGTGCGAATTTATAATTATCTCCTGCGGAGATACCGCCATCAATGCACTGGCAGCGGCGGACACCACCCTGATTCCGGTGCAGGCGCAGTATCTTTCCGCAAAAGGTCTGGAACAGCTTTTGCAGACCGTCCAAAAGGTCCGACGGCAGATCAACCCGAAACTGAAAATCGAGGGCATCCTGCTGACCATGACCGACAGCCGCACCAATTACGGCAGGGAAATCGACGCGTTGATTCGGCAGGTGTACGGCAGCAAAATCCCGGTGTTTGAGCAGCCCATTCCGCACTCTGTCCGTGCGGCGGAAATCAGCGCAGAGGGCAGGAGCGTCTTTGCCCATGACCCGAAAGGAAAGGTGGCAGCGGCCTATCAATCTTTGACGAGGGAGGTGCTGGCCGATGCCGAAAAGCAACGCAAACTTGGCGCTGAAAGGTCTCGATGAGATGTTTTCCACCGAAGAATCCCGGCAGGAGCAAAAGCGGGAGCAAGTGCAGCAGATTCCCATCGAGGAGCTGTTCCCCTTCAAGGAGCATCTGTTCAAGGTGCTGGACGATGAGGCTATGCAGCGCACGGTGGAAAGCGTGGCACAGTACGGCGTACTGGCCCCGCTGATTGCGAGACCCCGCCCAGAAGGCGGGTATGAGATCATCTCCGGCCACCGCCGTCAGCACGCAGCCGAGCTTGCCGGGCTGGACACGCTGCCTGTTATCGTCCGGGAAATGACGGACGATGCCGCCGTGATATTGATGGTGGATTCCAACCTTCAGCGCGAAAACATCCTGCCCAGTGAGCGGGCTTTTGCGTACAAAATGAAGCTGGAAGCACTAAAAAATCAAGGTGCTAGGTCGGATTTGACTTCGTGCCAAGTTGGCACGAAGTTCCGAGCAGATGAATCGCTTGCAGAAGATACTGGTGAGAGTGCCCGGAATGTCCAAAGGTTTATCCGCCTGACAAATCTTATTCCCGAATTGCTCGACCTTGTAGATGAAAAGAAAATCTCCTTCAATCCCGCTGTGGAACTGTCCTATCTGGACGAGGCTCAACAGCGGGATTTTTTGCAGGCCACGGACGAGACCCAAAACGCCCCGTCCCTGTCGCAGGCGCAGCGCAAGCTATCCCTTTGAAGACCCGGTGGCCATCGTTTACAACGATGACGGCAAGCTCATGGGACTGCCGCTGAACCGCGCTCTGCGGGATGAATGCGGTGAGGCCTATGAGGTCAAGCGCGGAAAATTCACATCGGTCAAAGGTGCACGGCCAAAACGATTCATCCGGTTTCGGGCTTTGGGGGCGGGATACAGCGAGGAAGAATTGAAAGCGGTCCTCGCCGGAGAAGCAGAGCATTGCCCGAGGAAAAAACATCCGGTGCAGGAACAGAAATTTCAGATGTTGGTGGATATTCAGGCAAAATTGGCTGAAGGAAAGGGAGACGGCTATGCGCGTTGGGCGAAGCGGTACAACCTGAAGGAGATGTCCAAGACGCTGATTTTTCTGTAGGAAAACAAAATCGGGAGCATGGATGAAATGGAAGAACAGGTGCGTGCTGCAACGATGCGCTATCACGAACTGGGCGACTCCATCAAAGCTGCGGAAGCGCGGATGGCGGAAATTGCGGTAATGAAAACGCACATTATCAACTATGCCAAAACAAGGTCCATCTATGAGGCCTATCGGAAAGCACGAGAGAGGATGCAGGAGCTGATGAAGGCGCAGAGAAACGTAGAAATGTTTTTTGCAGACAACAGGAGCGAACAGGAACAGCAGCAGACCCGATAAAACGAAAGTCACCGAGAATTCGATCCCAATCCGTTTTGGGAAAGAATCCTCGGTGGCTTTTTTAGTTTATATAGCAGCGGTCCTGCGTGACGAGCCAATCCTCACATAACCGCTGCGCTTCGTCCTTTGAGCGGCAGGTGCAGTTGAAAAGTCTGCCGTGCAAAGAACAATATGTGTAGTGTACCTTTGGGATGCCATCGGAATCTCTGAAATTGACACAGCGTTCTTCACCGGGCAGCAGGTAGATTGAATCCACGTTCGGCAACTCTCTTTATTCTTGTTTGATGTGCATTGCACAACATTGCTATTGTAGCATGCCCGGTTCAAAAAGGCCATTGATGATTTGAACAAAGAAATGCTCTAAAATTTTCTGTCCGAAACAAACGCTAATAGAGTTAAACAAACGCCAACTGACTATGTATAAAGAAATACACGGCCTTTATTCTAGTGGTGTGTAACTAACGCCAATAGAATGCGAGGATGTTATGAAAACACTTTTAGGCCAACGAATCAGAGAACAACGCAGAAAAAAAGGCTGGACAATGGATAAACTGGCCGAGAAAGCAGATCTGTCTGTAAACTATGTGGGTGATTTGGAACGTGGGGTGAAGACGCCAAGTCTGGACACTTTCATCCGAATTGTTGAAGCATTGGATGTTCCCGCAGATGTGCTGATCCGGGACTCCGCAGCCCCAGCATCTTATGTGGCAGATGATGAGCTGAACCGGAAGTTGAGCCGTCTTACACCGGGGCAGAAGAAAGCCGCAACCGATATTTTGAACGCATATATCGATAACATACCGTACATCAAAGAGAAGTAAATAGGTTACAGTGGGTGCTGACAAAATCATTGTCGGCACTTTTTCTTTTAAGTGGGTCTGTGCCCAGCGAATATACCACTGAATCATGAACTCCATCAAAAAAGCGTTCGGAACGAACGCGCAGCCTGCAGCGGCACGATGCAGATCACAAAGGGTTTGGGAATTCCCAACAAGCATTTTGCGAAGCAAAAATGGCGTTTGTATAGACAGACGCCCTGCTTGCACCGGCTATGCGTCCTTTTAGGTTGTTATTCTGAATACTTCTTGAAATTTTCAGCTTGTTCCAAAACTTCTTTGTAGACGTCATCAATAGTTACAGGCGGATAATCAAACTCATCCAGCAGCAAAATCAGGTCAACTTGCAAATTTGCTTTGATATCATCACGGGTAGACCAGTCGGTGTATTTGGCTTTATCATCGACAACAATCTTAATGCGCTTTGACAATTCAATCATCTTATCGTCCGGATACTCGAACTCATACTTCTTAGCAACTGCCTTGAGGATGTCATAGAAGGCCTTTTCTTCATAGTCAATCCCCATGCCCTTGAAAGAATCCTTTTCCTTTTTGAGTTCTTCAAGAATCTTCGCAAGCTGTTCCGCTACATCGTCAAGGACTTCGTTGGCAAAAGCCTCGTCACGCCGACGATTGTTGTATGCATCAACGACCTGCTTGAGACGATCCGAGAACTCCATGCCCATGATACGGTTGACCTTTTTATACTCATCAATCGCCTAAGAGAGAAGCCGCTGCAATACCTTAATTTTGGTGTTCGGTAGCTGAATTGCATTGATCTTATTCAGATACTCGTCGCTGAAAATATCAACAGAGATATGCTTTCCCGTTTCAAACAATTCCTCTATACCATCAGATTGAATTGCACCTTCAAGAAGTTCACGGACACGGGCATTCATTTGTGAAATGTCAGGGGCATCGCCTTTTGTGAGTTTGAAAAGAATAGAGCGCACAGCACAGTAGAAGTGCAGATAGTCCTTTTCTTTATCAGAGATAAACATCTGCGGCTCATGCACAGCCCCGGTAAAAAGAGAGCTTTGTGCGATGGAGGTTTCCGGACGCTCTATGTCCGCCGCCGTTTTTCCCGTTGCTAACCGTGGGTCGGTCTCCCGTAAAAGCGCAAGAAGCTGCTCTGCCCGCCGGTCAACGCCCAGCGCGGCAAAGTCAGCTTCTTGCGTCGTATTTTGAATGAGATCAACGATCTGGTTGGTCAGCCCGATCTGGGCAGAAATGTCCCCACCGTTGTCCAGCACGTTATCCAAGCCCTTTTGAACCACATCTGCCAGATACTGCGCCAGCACCTTGGAGGCTTCCGCCTTGTCAATGGGCGCAACAGACTCGCGAGCCTCCGGAATCTCCGCAAGCTCGCCCGTCAGGGCATTGTTGATGACTTGTTCGTATAGACCATGGTGTAACATATAAATCCCTCACTAAAACTTGGCTATATATCCCAGCTCATAACGGTCAATACGGATATATTAGAAAACAAGGATACCCATCAACCAATCATAGATGCTTTTCACATAGCTATACTCGTCTACAGGAACACTATAGCTCTCTTTTGAAAGCTTATTCGAAATCGAATTGACTCGAAGAATCCAGTCTGTCTTCGGGTCCTTTCCTCCGACTAGATTGGCTTCCTCCGGGCGGACAAAAGTATCCTCGAAGAAGAGCGACCAGTTCTTGCCATTCAAGATAATCTGTTTGCATTCCGGAAGTGTAACATAATCCCAGATAGGAATGTCGATTTCTTCTCCTGTACTAGACACATGCACATACATTGCCTCATCGGCTTCACCTTTTGCTCTGGTATAAATATTCTTCGGTAGTCCTTTAATTAGCCAACTATCGCCAAAATATTCTCCGAGGCGCTCAGAAATCAACAACTTAACCTTGGATTCTATTTCTCGTAGCATGGATTTCGTCTCTTCGTTATAGATCTTAGTTTCGTTTTGCCAGAACTCTTCCAATCCATCAGGCACAAAATCCGGCCTCATATCAGCAATTGCCTTCTGATATGCGCGCCAAAACCGGGTATCAGCACCTCCACCAAAGTAACCACGCAAATCCTTGCGCTGCTCAGCATTTAGGTTATTTATGTAGTCAGTCAAAGGCTTGAGATAGTATTGTATCAAGCCAAACATATCGTCAAGAGCCTGCGTTTTAGGCTGAATCATCCCCTTCTCCACAAGCATATTGACAACATCATCAATGACGCGAATAACCGCCTGAATGCCACGGTTCATGGTGAGCATTCCGCTATCCTGATCTCCCTTGTCCCATTCATCCAGACAAGTCTCTCTGATATACAGCAAACACTTCTCTATAAACGGATAGAACAAATCGCAAGTTTCTTGATTATTTTTGCAGTCGAAAGTACCTTCTTTTTGAAGAACATTCTTTTTGCCATAGCTGTCGAAGAATCTACACTTTTTCAGTGCAGACTGAATCGCTTCAACAGTAATGCATCGCGTGGGTGTGGACTCGTTTTCACCTATCACAATTCTCGAGTTAAGAGGCGATGTCGATTCTTCTCCCAGCATCTGCGCGATTTTAGATCGGAGAGCCTGCCGCTGCTCACTGAAATCAGGAGATTCCCAGAGCATGTCTGCATTCAGGGTCACTCTCAACGATTTCGGAACCGCTTTCTGGTTTTCATTAATATCCATGAACAGTTTAATCTGCTCACTTCTTTCCAGATCAACGAAAGCAACTACTGGAATGGTGTTTGTCTCGGCATACAGGGAATCCGAGTAGCCGTACAGACGATGTTGGCCGTCGATAATATACGCAGACCTATAGCGCTTGGGGATATGTAAAATACCGATCTTCGAAATTGTACTATCAACCTTAGAGGCGGACTGATCGAAAACCAATCCCTTTCCATTGGTATCTATACTGATGATAATCGAGTTTGGGAAATATCCACCATCATTAATGAACGACCGGACCTCTTGCAAACGCTTCTTTTTGATTAAACGCTGGTAGGGCGGCATCATATTCTTATTGGCTTCCGACCGATGCAACACATAGCCAATTTTCAAAAGCTTTTCAGGTTCAATTGAAAATGAATAGTAGGTGTATCCACCCATTTTACCTTGGATCGCAGGCACCTTATCATCCATATTTTTAATTTCTTGGTTTGCAAAAAGGCTACCCAAAAGCTGATATCTAGAACAAGAACCCAAATGTTTTGCCAAGTCTGTATAGTACTCGACAGTCGTGTCACTAAAATAGGCCATTCCGGCTTTGTCCAGCAACGCGAGATCTTGTCTATTCATGATGAAATTATGAGACGCCCAAATAAACTTCAGTTTCCGACCCGGGAATTGTTTAAGAACCTCTTTTCTAATCCCAGATATTTTGTCACTAAAAGCTGTTATTTCAGCGGCAAAACTTTTTTCGACGATAGCTTCTGATGCGTGGCAAAGCCCAACCAACGCAGTCTCATCATCAACTGCCAGAACGCCAATTCTTTCTTTTAGGTCATCATTGCTGAAATCATAAGAAATCAGAATTCCATTTTCCGCATTTAGACCATAAAAACCCATCCCAGCAAACATCAACCAAATTCGGTCTTCAAATTGCTCATCTACTGGTTTCTCCTTAGCAATCCCCACATATTTAGGGCTCTTATAGTCTTTGCACTTTTCCCAACCAGCATCAATATACTCAGGGAGTTCCGAAGCTAAGATCTTTTGTGTCACGAACAGTTTTTTGTGGACACTTTTTGCCGTTGCCAACTGTTTGTCGTATACAACTTGGCTCCAATCCGTTCTAGCCATTACTTCGTACTCCTTTCTGGTATGTTCGTAAAAATATACTCTGGAACTTTTCCGCGATACGCTTTTTTGCCGCCAATCAAACTATTCCGCTCAAGTGTAACCATGCGCCCCTTGTCTTTAAATATCTCCAAAATGGTTTCGTGGGCGGCATTTGTCATAATGTAGTAGGCTCCTGCTTTTTCTATTTGGTCAATTAGCTTTGCCAGTCGGTGCTGATCATCAAGGGAAAACCAAGTTGAATTGTAGCCTACGAAGCCCGTATCTTCCTTAGAAACGGTGTAGGGTGGGTCCAAAAAGATCAAGTCTCCGGCAACTATCTTGGTACTTATATCCGAAAAGTCGTGACAAACAATTTCCATTCCTTCCAGTTTTTTTCCCGCTTCAAGCAGCCGCGTATAATTCACAGTAGCATTTTTATGGCCATAGGGAACATTGTACTTTCCGTTCCGATTCACACGGTACAGTCCATTAAAAGAATTTGCATTCAAATACAAGAATCTCGCAGCCCGTTGATATTTCCCTTTTGGTTCCGTCGCGCGAATTGCATAGTAGCTTTCTTCGTCTGTTTCATATTCCTTAAGATACCGAATAACTCTTTCCGGATTATCCCTGACGGCACAAAAAGCGTTTATCAATTCGTCGTTAATATCCGACAAGCATCCCTTATTGGGTAAATCCAAAGAAAAGAAAATCGATGCACCGCCCATGAAAGGTTCGTAATAGTTGTTATAGTCAAGTCCTTCTGTTAGTTGTGCTACATATGGGACAAGCCATGATTTTCCGCCTGCCCATCGAATAAAAGACGTTATAGGTGCCATCAGTAGTTCCTCACCAACTCAATTAAGTAGTATTTTGCGCGCGTGTACGCTATGTAGTTCATATTCTCGGTTGTGTCAATACCGTGGATATAAATGACCATGTTCGCTTCCAACTCTTTAAATGCATCTATAGAATACACGCTGATTTCATTCTCATTGCTAGGTGTACCACAAACAAATTTCCACTTTGCAATCCCATCAGGAAATTCAGCCAAAAGCTTCTCCTTGCTTTCGGTGAGAATTACTAAGGAATCATTTTTTAGATATTCTTCTTCAAGGTATCGCTTAAAAAGTGTTTCAAGAAGTAAGGTCAATTGCCCATGCTCGTTAACATTTTCTGTCGTAGGTGTTGGCCCTTCGACAGGGTTTGCAACCATATCTGTACCCAGATTGGTTTTCTCTGCAGTCCAATTATAGATATTTGCGGTATTCCTAATATTCTCCCGCAGCAAATACGGCAGTTCACCAATGCCAAACCCGTTTCCGAAGCTCTCTTCTCTCAAAACCTGAACGTCATCGAAGAAAACTCCTAAGCGAGAGCCTTCTGGATCATCCAAAAGCAATCTAATGATACTTGCCCATTCCTCCGTAAAATCCTGTGCTTCATCAACAAAGATCGCGTTGTACTTTTCATAGTCACCAATGAGGCCATGGCTTATTCCTTTGAACAGCGGCTCTTGATAACTGGTAATATCCTCAACAAGCATTTCAAAGAGTGAGCGAATATCTTTAACATCAACCGCATCCCCAATATGACTGTTTACCATACTGGCAAGTGGTTTTGATGCACAAACAAAAAGTACCTTGTGCCCATTTGATTCTGCTTCATCCTTGGCCATTTTCATTGCAATCCAAGTTTTCCCGGTTCCTGCTCCTCCGCGCATGTAGAATTGTTTTACATTTTTCAGTAGATATATGTAATTGTCTTGCACACGGTTGATCACACTCAGCTGCTGATCTTTGAACCGAATCAGCGCGCCAGCTGCTGCAGAAATCGCAATTCTATCTCTTATGAGTTCAAGGAAAGCGCGATGTTGGCTTGCTGGATAATAGCGCCGACCGTAAGAACTACCTGCCCATAGGCGGAACATCTTTTTAATGCGATCATAGATATTGTTCAGGTCATTGCTGTCAATAGTACACGCTCTATGACGATTACTTAACTCATGCTCTTCTCTTATGGGATAGAAGGGAAAAATCACACCGGCACCATATATTCCCGAATACTTGGTGTTGTATTTCGAAGAAAAAACTTTGTAGAAGTAGTACATATTCTTTTCCGCCTGATCATACGGAGAAGAGTTCAGTTTGCGCTCACCATGTACCGCATCCGAAAGATACCAGTTATTATCTTCAATACGGATTCCGTTCCCGCCGTTTACTTCCAGACATAAAAAACCATAGTCAGGACTGGCAACAATAAAATCTGCTTCAGATTTCACGAGACGCCCCGCATAATAACTTGTCCAACTAACAGAATAAAAGACATCGAACGTATCAGGAAGCTGGTTTTTTAATTCCTGATAAACAATTCTTTCAGAATCCGTTGGCAAATACTCTGATATGTTTTTCGGATACATATTAGCCATAATTACATCTCCCAAAAACCAACAGTCGGGTTATCCACTCCGTCAATCGAATACAAATACTTTCTGCCAAGCTCGGCGTTGAAGTGATTACAAGAAATCTCCGGAATTATGAGACATGCACTGCAAGCCGTATCATCTCGCTCCGTGCAGATTGGATCAAATACGCAATTTTTCGCCTCGTCGAAAGCCTTCTTCAAGAAATACGCATAGTTAGATTCAGCCATTCCAGACAGAGCGCCGAGAGGGATTCCCTGACTAGTTTGCGCATAGATAAAGATGCTCGCAGTCTCTACAAGGATAATCTCTGTCAAAGAATTACCGGACAGACCACTTAGTTCTCCTGCCGAATTCATAAAGGCATGGGACATAGAGTGGAGCAGCGCAAAAACATTCTTAGTGATTTTTTCACTGTCATCGATTTCACCGAACATCGAAATCACATCGCTATGAACATATTGTGCGAACCACTTTTTCACAGAAATATCGTCGTCAAGATCCGGCAACTGTTCCTCACTGATGATGTTGTTCTCATACAACCATTCAACGATTTTTCGCTGGCTAATCTCAAACAGGATGCCTTCCGTATCCAGTTTGGCTCCATAAACAAGATTTGTCGTTCCGTCTCTAGTTCTATCGTAGGCATTGAGCTTCAAGCGGCAATTCTTATTTGTAGAGTTCTTCGGATCAGCAACTCTTCTGGAATATCCATATGTACAGTTGATAATCTGAATATCGCAAGAAACCTGCATATTTGCGATACCCATCTTTTTGCTCAATGCTGTAACTTCCTCCGGAGAATCAATGAACTCCATATCAAGTTGACGCTGAATTGCTTCTTCTAGTGTAATGATTCGTTTAGCATATTTCAGCGTATCATACTGCATCAGCTTGAACGAGAAATGGCTCAGCCATTCTGCGTAGCCCACCGGATTTTCCGTTTTCTTTCTTGAAAACAGATCATCACACATTGCTACATACCGCTCAACACTTTTTGTGTTCGGCGCATTCTGAAGCATGTTATTTACAGCGCTTTCAAACATCTCAGGAGGAAGCATGCCCGCATCAATTAGGGCACGAACCTGCTGTTTTACATTTCGTCTCTGCGCATCGCTTTTAAATGCGTCACTAAATGCTAATTCAATGTTATTCAGGATCTCCTCGTAGTCAGCGGTAGACAATTTGTCAAACCATCTACAAACGATCGTCTTTTGCGCATCTATGCCCTTCTTATAGAATTGACCATTCCGCTGATCAACCAGATTAATTACCTTCAGCGTGAAAGGCTTATAATTTCGGCCAGAATTTGCGTTGTCAGGCACCAATCTCGAATTGCAGTTCGGACAAATCTGAACAAACTCTGCAGGTTTTTCCGAGTTGCCGCTCCTATAAAACATTTTATATTGCGTTTCATTGGGGCGGAACTTGAAATTCTTTACCCCCTGCACATGCGGAATCTTTATGGGCTGTGCATATCCGCATTCGCAGGCATAGATCATTTGGAGTTGCTTGACTGCCCACTTTCCACAATCAGGATTTTTGCATTTCCAAGTATACTTATCAACCGCATCAGGATTACGAAGATCGCTCACTGTACCACAGGAACTACAGTAAAACACTAACGGGGATATTTCACCGATGATATCAGGGATTCCTTCGTTGCACGCGGTTTCAACAACTGCAAACGAATGAGTATCTGGTGAAAGATCAAACGCGCTGATGTCACCACCTCGATCACCAAACAGTTTTATTTGGCGCTTAATTTCACCCTCGATAAAATCCTCATATATATCGGACATCTTGATATAATTCCAATTTTTTATCTTAGCCGAAACAGCTCTCTCAGAATCACCTTTTTCGGATATCCACATTTCCGGCAAGAACCTATATACAGCTTGAGTTTTGCTTCTCTTCATAATCTCTTACCTCAAATCTTAATCTCGATCTGCTCTTCTGTATCACGTAAGCTCGTCATTGGCGTTTTCTTGCCGTGCGAGAACTTTCCTATTGCGTCCGAAAGGGAAAGTTCCTTTGTGAAATTTCCATTTTTAATTCCAGAAAGAATGTTGACCGCTTCTTCGGTGATGATTTCCTTATATGCCAGAGACATTTTTTCCTGTTCATTGCATCCGTAAGCTGCGATAAGTTTAGAAACTGCATCATCAACGTCGATTTCTCCGGAACGAAGCAACTTCTGTACTTTAATTGCATTATGCAGACTATCCGAATTGGTTTTAATTGTGTAATACTGCCTAATCAAGCCTGCAAGCAATCCGGGCAAGGTGCTATAGATTGCATTTTTTGCCCATCTGTTGATTGGGACAGCCTCAACAAGATCGTCCCTGTTCTGATGGAAAATAACAAAATTTTTTAGGTAGGATCTATCGCGCACCCTCATTAGTCGAATGATATCCACGACAATGCCCGTAAACTTACGACCAGTACGCGAATATGCTTGGATGTATTCGGCATTGTTGTTTGGCATTCCAAAGAAGTACATCACGTTAAAGGAATCCTCATCCACACCATGAGAAATGGTACTTGTTGCGAGCAGGAGGTTGGTACTCTCGAAGTTCTTTCTGTTCGCCTGAATATCAAACAATGTTTTTCTTACGGTTTGGAAGTCCACATCACTGGTCATCTGTTCAATAACATACTTGGGAACACCCTTTGCCTCCAAATAGTTGTTAGCCTGGTTCTGGAATGCGTTCTCAAGTTCCATTGCGTCTTGCTTGCGATTATTGTAGACCAATTCAATCCAATAGTCGTACAGCATATCCCGATACTCATCGATGCTCCCAGAAAAACCGACAGCGCAGAGTTTTTCGTAGCTTTCTTCCAAGAATTGAATCATTCTATACACGACAAGTCGCATGATATAAACCGATTCCCACATGCCGTCAGTAATCGACCGTCCATAGGGGGCATATCCGATCAAAATGCGTGTAATGTCATTATTATCGGTGTAGGAATAGAAATCTTTGCCTGCTTCTGCTGAAGGATATTCACATGGAAATCTCCGTCCATCCATGTGATACAAATGCCAAATATGGCTTTCATACATGGAGATAGTTGCTGTTGCACCAACAAATCGGATTAGCTTGCGCTGCGCCTCTGGGACCAGTTCCTTTGCATAATAGCTCAAGAACGACTCGTAGTGCGCATCAAATGTACCCAAACTTTCCTTTACAAGATGCATCTCATCTTGAATAAAAAGAGTCGGAATGGGATCTTTTAGCAATCCTACGTTTTGAAGCACATGTCCGCCGCATGACGCGCAAGAGCATTTTGCATTTCCCGTAAATCCATGTACCGGGCATTTTTTCTTCACTTGACCAAACAGCATCTTAAAGTCATTGCTTGTGCCAAGCATAGCCATCTTATCAATCGTGCTGACCACAATGGAAGGCAGATAGCGATAAATTTCGTTATCTACAATCATGAGCGGCAAAACCATGATGGGGCACTCTGGATTATCACAAACATGCTCCAATCTCCAAGTATCACGATTAAATCTTAGATTTACGTGTTTTTTACCACAATAGGGGCACGTATCAATGAAGCGATAATACTCATTTAGCGTTTCAGGATCACTTTCAAGAATAAGGTCTTTTACCTTATTCTTATCTCCGCGCTCACTTAAACGTTCAAAGGAGTCTATCTTATTCGGTGTATTTCCTTTGCCCACAAAGAAGCCGACTTGGAACGGTGTTTTGTGAGCCAACTCCCCGCTGGACTCTCTTACAACATTCGCTTTCATGACGATCATAAGCACACGATCAAGCTGTTGCGCTGCAAGCAGTCTCAGCGGATACTTAAGAAATGCAGTAATGCCGTTGTTTTTTCCGCGCAGGCGGTCAAAGAACATGTTGAACACGCATGCGCCAAGAAACGCTTCTGTTTTACCACCGCCTGTCGGGAAGTAAAGCAAGTTCGCGGTTTCAATGTCCGCTTCCGCAATATTGGGATCATTTTTATACTCGCTGCGAATCATCTCGCAAATAAGCGAAACGATAAAAACGATCTGGAACAAACGCCAACCGCTAATCTGTCTGTGTTCACCAGCGAGTTTCGTCATAAAGGTTTTGTTCATATAAACAAACGCCTTTTTAACAAAATCCCTGTACTCAATCTGATCAATGCCCTTCCTAAAACGGCCAATTTCATGCTGATAGTTCTCTAATGCATCTCTAAACCGTTCTTTTGCATTGACCGTTTGGAACCTTGTATGATTGAACTCGTAGACACACTTCTCATAATCCGATTTCATTTCTTCGTAAATAACAGTCAGATTGCCAACAGGATTCTGAATAAGTTTTTCAAATGTAACATACTGTGTTAACGTATCTTTGGTCTTCAGGCGCATTTGATAATATCTCGGAATATTATCAGTCCGAATGGAGTTGTCCTCTTCATGATAGGCTGCAGAAGTGTTTTCTGCAACGACATGCACCATGGGACGCTTTCTGTAGCTGTTTTTAAAATAGTCCAGTTTGATATTCTGAAACTCGACACTATCATTTCCAACCACATCAATACCAGCATTGAAAACTTTAGGCAAATATCCGATGTTGCTCTTGCCATTCACGGGAGTCTTATTAACCATTTGCATCAAGAATCGATAGGAATCCCCTTCATCGGTAACGGTGCAATAAATGTCAATATCCCATCGAGGGGTTACACGTTCTTCGCTTCCACCTGTAACAAGGTAGAAACGTTCCTTATCGACCAGATCAAAAAATGTAACACGGTCACTCTTAATAACTTTTATTTCGCTGATGATTCTATCCGACAGAGCCCTTAAGCGTTCGTTGATTTTCTGCTCCAAATGAAACTTTTTATCACTAATAGAGTCAAGCCGGATTGATATACCATCACCCATCTCGTCTTCAACCCGCACCTTTTTGTAGGTCAACGGAAGACTAAATCGCAGGTCAGGATAGCATTCACAGAGCTGCTGGATTTCGGTATATTGAACGTTATCCTTTTCAGAGTATTTCTGAAGCAAGTAATCAATCGTCTTGTCATAATCCGGCTCGACCGTATAAAACAACAGTCCCCTGGGAATCACACGAATAACACCCGAAGGATTCTTCTGGACGATAAACGAAATACTTATGGACGGTACACTTTCAAAGCGGGTACTATTATTCTCGATATACCCACCATCAAACTTCTCTTCCATGCGGTTCTCAGCAAGCATGCCGACCATAACGCGATCTGCCGGAGATTCATCCACAAAGGTCTCTTCAATATCATCACCAGCGATCCTTTCGATATATCTAGAGACTATGTAATCAGCAAGTATGTTGTAATCGTTTGCCATACTATTTTTCCTCCCAGCACATGCAAATGCCATATAGGGTAATTACTTGTTTGACTTTGTCCACCACGCAGGCTTGTAAGACGACGCTTTTCCCGCGCCATATCCGCCAGCCACTCCAAATAGTCGCTCTGCTTCCGTCACGTACGGTGCTAATTCTTTTCGCTCTCCCAAGATCCACAAACAACCATTATTTGACCTGCAATCTACAGCTTTGAACCCCTTGCTCACGAAGAAATCCTTCAAGCTTTTGGGCTGAGTTTTACCTGCTTCTACAGCAGATCCTTGTTTTGCAGGAGAGCTTGCCACATCTTTGGGGATAAGCGTATCATTGGCAATAATTTTTGTAATCTTATATGTCAAAGAAACTCTTGCAAGTTTAAAGGTTTCACCGACCTTTTTCCCTATAATTCCTTTTTGCTTAGGGTACTTTGCAAGATCAACCATCACGGTTGCGTCCTTTTTTGTTTCCTGAATGACTGCCTTAATGGTTACATGATCGACTACTTCATTAAGCAATCTTTCTTTGATGGTGGCTGAAGCTGTACGTTTGGTTACAGTATTCCGTTTGTTTCCCGTACGAATATCAGTTGATGGTGTACCGCTCTGCGTTGAAGACTGCGGTAAAGGTGTTCTATCTGGCGCTTGCTTAATAATTTCTTCCATTGGTGTACCAGGCTTCAGATCGCTAATTACATACAAAACATCTCGGGCTCTTGAACAGGCGGTATATACTGCTCGCATCTGGCTCTGTACCGCAGTTTGCTGCTCTTCCGGCATATTTTTGATAGCGCTCCATGTCTTTATTTCACTACCCACTTGTCCGTTGAGATTGACATAGTTATACGGGAACAAGCCAGCCAAAATAACAGCCTTAAAATCCAATCCCAATGAGGACTCAATGGTAGAGATAACTACACCCGTAATGTCTCCGTTTTTTTTCTTCACAAAGAAACCATCTTTCTCGTTAATGATCATCGAATAAGAAATGCCTTCCTCGTCAAGCCCTTGCTGAAGCCAATAGAGGAAATGGTAGTTCAAATAGGGGACTTTTCTAAACGGGAATAACACAGCTATGTCTGAGTAACTAATCCTATACGTTGTTGCAATTTCTTTAATTGCTGCAATTACACTCGTTTTGATACTTGTCCGTTGAACCCCGGTCCTAACTTTAAGCGCAATTGTTGGATTTGTGCCGACTTTGAACGAGTTATATTCATACTCCAAAGAGTTAATTAGATCCAGCATTGACAAACGCGTATTCATGTGCTGCAACATATGTGAAATATACTCGCCTATCTCTTGACTATTTCGGTAATTTTTTTCGATGTAGCGAACACGTCCAGTGAAGTCAAGCTGGATCCCATTCATCCGTTTCCACGGGGCATCACCTTTTCGACTCAGCGCACGAACGGCTTGATTCAAATCGCCTGCCATTAAAAACACACGATCATCGTCATCTTCCAAAAGGCGATAACATAGCTCGAGATAAAGAGGATCAAAAATCTGCACCTCGTCAATAAAAATCGCCTTAAATCGAAGCTTCACCTTTCCTTGTTTCACCATGTCTATGCATTTTTGAATTTCTTCTTCTGTTGCAATGTTTGATGCGCAATGAGAGTGTAAGCATTCCTCATAAATCTTTTTTACCAACTTATGGAATGTCATGACAAATAGTTTGATATCTTTGCCAAAATTAGCACAACTGCGCTTGAAATTATAAGAATCGGCTAAGTTGCTGTTATAGCATGTGAGGAGTACGTTGGATCCTTTGTACAGACTTGCATACTTAAACGCTTTAGAAAGAAGCAGAACGCTTTTTCCTGCGCCGGGGTTTGCCAGAATGACTCGATGACCTTTACCCATGTCGTTAACAACGCCTACCTGGTACTCATCGAGGAAGAATGTTTTATATTCCAGTTCCTTTCCGGTAATGCGCAGATCAGCTTCGGTTACCAATGTTTTCTTTTCGGCAACGCAAACATTTATGGTCTCATTCAGCACGACAGTGTATTCGGGAGCCAAACGTTCGAAAATCGCTCGACATTCTAGTTCTGACAGAGACTTAAACGTCTTATCGTATGCCTTGCGAATACCCGCAAATATTTTCAAATCTTCAATTCTTTTTTCTTTGCCGTCAGATGTGATTGGTCTAAACGAATCAAATGTTGCATAATTTCGTAGTTGCTGAAGGTCATCCTTCGACACGGTAGTCTTTCCTACCACCTCATCCGGAAACATAACAATATGTTTGTATGGGAATTTAAGTGCTTTCTTTTCTCCGTTACGAACAATCAAAAGCTTGGAATCCAAAAGGCGTTCATAGATTTTACCTTCGACCATTTGGACATAAGCGATATACGAAGACACCGGCATTGCATTAATCATTCCGGAGTAAATCGAGAACGTGACAAGCCCTTCGCTGGGAGAAATATACATTCCCAGCTTCACTCTTTCGCCGCTTAAGCCTACAGGGTCTATACCAACCACCATATGGCCATTTTGAAAATTGCGTGCAGCATATCTAAGGATCCCTTTTTCCGCTTTTGTAATATGATCCTTTCGTTCATAATCCTGCGGCCACAAGCGAATTGCCATTTCTCCCACCTCTTGGTTTCACGAATAAGATTTACTTGCAGTTATGGATATTGCTCAATCTCCACTCACAAACTCCATCACATCTCCGATATTGACATCTAACGCAACGCAGATTCTATTGAGCACGGACAGCGTAACCTCTTCATCCCGCCGCAGCCGGGTCATGGTGTTCGGCGCGATGCCTGCCGCTTTGCGCAGATCAGCTTTGCTCATCTTCTTATCGACGAGCAGTTTCCAGAGCTTATTATACGAAATAGCCATTCCTGTTCGACCTCCGGCCACAAATAATGTTTTTATTATACATCTTTCTCGAACACAAGGCAAGAGAGCTTCGCATCACGTTGCGAAACTCTCTAATTTCAAAAACAGCTTGCATGCAAGACTCTTACGCATAGATCGTTCGTATATCTTGGCAGCAGTTTTACTTCTCATTTTCCGCTCGGCATCAATATCATAAGGGCTTGGGATTATCCCAAAATCGCCGCGTGCACGGACAGCGGCTGTGCTTGCTAATCCACCAAATCCCAGTTTTCTCTGTCCCAACGCCGCTCTTTCTCTCCGCTGAAAGCTGTGCTATACTGTAAGAAAATCGGTGGAAGGAGGACTCTCTTATGGCGCTCAAACGGGTATTTGCCGGGTTTTATACACGGTACGACGGAAAGCCCATCTTCGTTGTCCGGGTGCTCAAAGACATCGACACCAGCGAGTTCATCGTGGTCTGCAAGGACGCCAGCTTTGCCAAAGAAGACAACGAGCATTACTACCTCATCCGGTACACCTCCTTCTGCGAGCAGGTCGAAGCCGATGGTGTGCTGCGGGATAAATACGTCCGCCAGACCCGGCGCGAGATCGACGAAGGCACCGTCCGCGAAGTGTATGAGGACGGCTTTCCGGAGCCCAAGAGCAAGCCCTTCACTTATGTTGATGACGAGTACGCGGAGTGCGCCATCCGTTGCAGCAGAACCTATAGAAGGCAACATTGTCAACAAACTTCTCACTACATTTTTCAGCAATAGCTTTCCTTTGTGCCTCAAACTTGTCACTGGCGAACTTTAAGAAAAAGAGGCTGAGAACAACGTGTTTGTATTCTGCTGGCTCGACAGAACCACGAAGTTTGTCAGCCGATTTCCAAAGGGCTTCTTCCATGGAAATTTCTTTCTTGGATTTAGATGTAGCTCGCGCCATACCATGATCCTCCTATTTCTTTATTCCTTACTAAGAATAGCACACTTTTCATCCAAAAAGTAGGACGTCAAGCAATTTCCTTTGAAAGGATCATTTCATCCAGCTTGTTTTTGAAGTCGGTCTTGGTAATCTTCAGCCCATTGGAACCAAGACGTACCACAGGCGGATAGCCCTCGTCGTTTTCCAGTGCTGCAACGATGCTGCCGGAATCCCCCTTGCCAACACCGCTGTGCGGCATAGGACCGACCATGACCAGCGCATATTGAGGCTTATAGTACATCTTCTTGAAATTGAAGGTTTTAGCATCCTCATAGTCAAGATAGAGTTCAAAGCGGTTTTTATCCAGACCCAGCCTTTTAGCAATAGAGAGCAAAACGTTTGCCTTAACATCGGACTGACCGATCACAATGATCTTCCCAGTTGGATACACCTGATAGTCCGATTGCTTTTGAAGCAGGTGCTCCATACCCAGCATCTTGAGAAAGATCTCAAGCTCACCGGTGCGATTCAGCATGGAAAGGGCACCGGGCAGATGGTCGTCCAGCTCCTGCCGGATATTATCCTCCAGTTCGAGCAGTTCTTCTACGTCAAGCATCGTTTTCTGCACTCTCCTCATCAAAAACATGGTGGAGTTTGTCGATTGCACGTTCAAGCCGGAGCTTGAGCATAGCGATTTCATCTTGTGCTGCCTGATACTTCTGTGCGATGCGATTTTGTTCTTCCATAGAGGGCAGCGGAATCAGAACTTTTTTCAGCTTGTCTACGCCTATATTCGGAATGGTGGCACCAACGGTGATGTTTTTCAGGGTCGCAATGCCTTGCTCGCTTTCGAAAAATGCCTTGACGTAGTAAGGGTTAGCCCGGCTTTTGTCCAGCTCAATAATATACAGATTGCCGTTTGCCAGAATCCGCTGATCCTCCCTGACAGATGCAACGGCAACCTTGTACGGATAACCATTTTTCGACAGGATGAGATCGTTGTTCTTCAAACAGTATTTCTCATATTTGGGTTCGATGCTGGATAGATACGGCAACTTGTCATCGATTATGCCGTTCTGAATATTTGCCAACATCAAATACTGCATATTAGTCACTTCGTTGGACACCATCGTATCGAGCTGGCTGGCAGTGCAGGGGGCACCACGGCTGATGCTGCGGATGACACTTTCAAAAGGAACACCATTTGCAAAGGCTGGAACGCACTGCATATAGCGTTCCAAACTCAGGTTATAGTCGTTCTCACGAAGTTCATCAATGGAAACTTCTCGGCTATAATCCGAATCCGTGTGCATCGCATCCACAATAGTTGCAATGTCATCCTCACTGAACAGATTCTGCCGCCGTCCCATCATGCAGATCTGGGAGGCGTCGATCATGCGCACACGCTCATTATTATGGCTGAGCACGATCAAGGTGGTGCCTACATTCGTATAGGAGAACATTTTGGTTGGCAGTGTGATAACGCACTCGATTAGTTTGCGTTCTACGAAGTATTTTCGCATAGGAGTATCAATGCTATTCCATGTGCTGCCGTTTGTCATAATGCCAACGGCTTTTCCTTCCTCGGCAAGCAAATCGCAGAGCAACGCATTGAAAATCCAATCAGACGAAGTTGCCTTCGACAAACCCGGATACTTTCTGGAAAGACGCTCCATATACTCGGTACCTTCTCCCAGATACCGCAGCTTCATTCCAAAAGGATAATTGGAAAAGATTTTATCGAACTTTGGCGTAGGATTGTCTTTTACAAGATTGAAGACATCGCAAAGCTGTACATGAACGTCCGCACCGAGCAGTTCGACACGGATCTTTGCGATTGCCCCCCGTTCCTCGTTAATCTCATAACCGTAGTAGTGCGCTTTATTCTGATTCTGCGCTTCGGCAACAAGAAAAGAACCAATGCCACAACCAAGATCTGCTACATGTTCGCCATCCTGTACGCACAAGATGCTTTGCGCCAATTTTATAATCGAATGAGGCGTTGTCATCGCCGTCTTCGATTCTTCCTCGTCTCCGGGGAATAGTGCTACCCATGCCAATTCCTCCGGTGTGTAATAATTGACCAGCCGCAAAAGTTGCTTCCACGCTTCCTCGGAGAGATGTGCCTTTGCAAAGCAGCGAGTATCCTCGTCAATGTCCAATTTGCCGTTGTAAATATCTTCGAGCGTAATATTGTCCATGTGGGAAATATCCTGAGACACCTTGTGAAGAAGGTATGCCGCAAGATATACGTTTCCTTCGGGGCGAATGCCTGACCGGACGAGACATTGTGCAATCTCCGCTGGAATCTGGGAGATTTTCATCTGCTTCTCGTTGTTATAGAATTCATTTTCAACAATCGACATGGTTACCTCCAATCTTGTGGTTATCGTTAACCAAACACGTCTTCTGGCGTTAGTATAGCATTTCCGGGATACAAAGTCAATGGTTTCAACCAATCTTTTTCTGATTATTAAAAACCATTGAGAGGCGCGCTGCTACTCCCTACAAATAAATAAAGATAAAGAGTGCATGGGACATACAAGAACCCGCACCAATAGTTGTAGAACCCGTGCATTGCTTTCGTTTGGTTGCAGGAGTAAAATAAAAATGATTTATTATAGATTACCAGCACCTCTATAAAGTGATAAGGCTTAAAATAACAGGAGGGCCATCATGGAACCATCAAAAGCAACCAGTGTCAACAGCCGTGCGGAAGAACTGTTTGTTCAGTTGTTCTGTGAGGCGTTCGGCCCGGAAAAAACGGAGAACCTACAGGTTCAATATCCGTGCGTGGACATCTATGGTCGGCACCGCTATATCGATTTTGCGCTGGAATCTCCTGAATCTAAGATAGCAATCGAAATAGACGGAGAAACCTACCATAACCCAAGCAAGGTGTCTGAGAACAAGTATGCGGATGACCTCCTGAAGCAGAATAGCTTGATTTACGACAACTGGAAAGTATACTGATGGATTTATAGCCAGCTTGAAAAGCAACCGGAAAAGGTTAAGGATGAGCTGATTGCCTTTTTGGGCAGCAGTCCCATGTTCAAGGCTTTTGAAGCAGATCTTCCGGTTCAGATGGGGCAGACAATAGAGCTGCGGGATTACCAGCAGGAGGCTATCGAAAACCTGAACAAGATGCGTGAGGATGGTAAAACTATCGCGCTGCTGTACCACGCAACCGGTGTCGGAAAAACGATTACAGCTGCCACGGATGCAAAAGCTGTGGGCGGACGAACGCTCTTTTTAGTCAACGCCCTGAAGCTGGCTTCACAGGCTAAGGACACTTTTGCAAAAGTGTGGCCAGAGGCTACACTGGGGGGAATATACCGGAAGCCAGAAAGATGTTTCGCAGACTGTTATTTTTGCCACGGTGCAGAGCATCTCCAAGGATTTGGCAAAATTCTCCCCGACAGATTTTGATTATTTGATCGTGGATGAATGCCACCATGCAGCGGCTAATACTTATCAAAAGATTTTCACCTACTTCCATCCGAAGTTTATTCTGAGCTTGACTGCAACACCGGAGCGCAGTGATGGCGAGGATATGCTGGAGTTGTTCCAGAACGTTGCCCACAAAATGGATCTCAAAACTGCTGTAGAGTGTGGCGTTCTGGTGCCGATTCGCTGCATCCGGGTCAAGACCAACATCGACCTGACCGATGTGCGGATCAACGGCATCAAATACAATTCGCAGGATCTGGAAAGTAAGCTGTTCATTCCGGAGCGCAATCAGTTGATTGTTGATACCTATCTGAAGTACGTGAATGGCAAGAAGACTGTGATTTTTTGCGCAAGTGTAGATCATGCGGCGAAAATTGCGAAGCTGCTGCGCGACAATGGTGTGAAAGCAGAGGCTGTTTCCGGGCGCGATCGGGTAGAAATCCGGGATAAGATCCTGAAAGATTACGAAACCGGTTCTACGAATGTTCTTTGTGCCTGTGACTTGCTGAATGAGGGCTGGGATAGTCCTCATACCACAGTGCTGTTCATGGCACGGCCCACAATGTCTAAAACAATCTATATGCAGCAGCTTGGGCGAGGCACCCGCCGCTGTCCGGGAAAAGATGACCTGCTGGTGATTGATTTTGTAGACAACGCCAATATGTTCAATATGCCCTACAGTCTGCATCGGGTGCTGGATATTTCAAAATATCAGCCCATGGCCTATGTGCTGGCCCCGGAGAACAAGCGGAAGCTGGATCAGGACATGCTGTTCAAGGGAGAAAAGCCGGAAGCGTGGCTGGATGTGCCGATTGATGTAGACGACTACGAAATCATCGACTTGTTCAATTGGCAGAACAGCGTCAAGGATATGATCTCGCAGATTGAGTTTGTTCGGATGGTAGATGTGCAATCCGAAACGGTAGATCGTTATATCAAGGATGGAAAAATCAAGCCGGATCTTTCTGTCCCGTTTGGCGACAAGCGGATGTTCCACTATTTCCGCGAGGAAAGTGTCCGAAACATTGCCAAGCAGTACGGCGGGGATCTCATCACGCCGCAAAATATGGCAGATAAGTTCATGAAATTCATTGAAACGATGGATATGAGTTTTTCCTATAAGCCGGTCCTGCTCAAAGCAATTTATGAGTACATGGACAGCAATAGCAGAGTTGCCCTGCCGGATGTGGTGGATTACTTCATTGACTTTTATGAAGACCGCAAGGCGCATGGGATGATTGCGGAAAAGCCCAACAGTATCTACCAAAGGGGTGGCTACACTAAGAAGGATGTGGAGAAGAGCATTCTGTCCAATCCGTTCAAGCGTTTTGAAGACATGCGCTTTCTGATGCGCTGCAAAGATGTAGAGACCGTTGAAGTGAATCCCATCATCTTCCGCAAGCTGACACGGGAAGACTGGCTGCATATTGTGGACGTCTGCGACAAGAGCCTTGAAAAATATTATATGAGGTTCAAAAATAATTAGAAAGGAGGTTTATTGGACATCACTTTTTGTAAGATACCTTCAGAAGAAGCGACAACAGACTTCTGAAGAGGACAAAACAATGTCAAACGGTGATTATGGTTACTTCGGCAAAGGTGATGCGGGCTATGCCCAGTACATGACGGCGTTCAACCGCAACTTCGGCGGTTCGTCCGGCGGCGGCGGTGGTGGTGGCGGAAACCACAACAACAATGGCGGTGGCGGCGGGGACGGCAGCGGATGCGGCTGCCTGATCGCTATTGCAGTGGTCGTGGTGCTGATCCTGATCGTCTTGGGTGGCTGAATCAATCCCTGCAGGTGAAACACGGGTTTTCCCTGTGGGGATTTTTCGAATCTGCTTGTAGAAAACGGCGGTCTATGATAGCATGAAATCAAAGAAAAACAGGAGGGCTTACACATGGTTTTACTGGTTGTGGATACACAGAAAGGTATCGTGGATGAACGCCTGTATGCGTTTGAAAAGTTTGTCAGCAACATCAAGGAGCTGATCCGGACTGCCCGCGAACAGGGAATCGAGGTCGTCTATGTCCAGCATGACGATGGACCCGGCACCGGTTTCTCCATCGGGGACGATGAATTTGAGGTCTATTCCGAATTTGCACCGCTGCCGACTGAAAGACGGTTCGTCAAGACCGTATGCAGCGCGTTCAAAAAAGAAAGCGGTCTGCTGGAATATCTGACAGAAAAGGGCGAAAAAGATGTGATGGTCTGCGGCATCATGACGGACTTCTGCATCAATGCAACGGTGGAGGCGGGCTTTGAGCATGGCCTGTATATGATCGTTCCTGCCTATGCAAATTCCACGCAGGACAACGAGTACATGACAGGGGAGCAGAGCTACCACTATTACAATGAATTCCTCTGGCCGGACCGCTATGCCGATTGTGTGCCCATGGACAAGGCGCTGGAGCTGCTCAAAAAGTGAGGTGTTTACAATGATTTCTGAAAAAGTAAAAAATCAGATTCAAGTGGTGCAGGGTGACATTACTAAACTGGACTGTGACGGCATCGTGAATGCGGCCAATCGCAGTCTGCTGGGGGGCGGCGGTGTGGATGGTGCCATCCACCGGGCAGCAGGGCCGGAACTGTTGGCGGAGTGCCGCACGCTGCACGGCTGCCGCACCGGAGAAGCAAAAATCACTAAGGGCTACCGGTTGAAAGCAAAGTATATCATTCATACAGTGGGGCCGATTTATTCCGGCACAGCAGAGGATGCCGCGCAGCTGGCGGACTGCTACCGCAATTCGCTGGACCTTGCCAAAGAGTATGAACTCCACAGCATTGCGTTCCCGGCAATTTCGACCGGCGCGTATGGCTACCCGCTGGAAGATGCCACAGAGATTGCGGTCAAAACAGTGGCACAGTGGCTGGAAGCACATGCGGATTACGCCATGCAGGTGATTTTCTGCTGCTTTGATGCCCGGACAGAGCGGGTGTATCAGGCAAGAACTCTGCAACAGTGAAAGCGGCAGGATGGTCGTGGAACTGTATCTTGGTAAACAGGATGGGCATGGCTCCCGAATCCTGTACTGAAAATGGAGTAAACATTGAAATACAGAGAGATCGTGGGCGGCATTTTTGTTGACCGTCCCAACCGCTTTATTGCCCATGTGGAAGTGAATGGAGCAGTGGAAACCGCCCATGTCAAGAACACCGGGCGGTGCAAAGAGCTATTGCTGCCCGGCACGGCGGTTCGGCTGGAAGTGTCGGATAACCCGAAACGCAAAACAAAATACGACCTTGTGGCGGTACACAAGCAAGGTCTTGGCTGGGTCAATATGGACAGTCAGGCACCCAATAAGGTGGTAGGGGAGTGGCTTGCAAAACAGGGCTACGACTATATCAAGCCGGAATTCACCTATGGGAAGTCCCGCATCGACTTTTACATGGAAAAGGGCGAACAGAAGTACCTGCTGGAAGTCAAAGGCTGCACACTGGAAGTGGACGGTATCGGCTATTTCCCGGATGCACCCACCGAGCGGGGGGTGAAGCACCTGCACGAGCTGGCACAGGCACAGCGGACAGGATATCAGTGCGCTGTGGCCTTTGTGATTCAGATGGAAGGCATCACCGAGGTGCGGCCAAATGTCAGCACGCAGTCAGAGTTTGGCACGGCACTGGCCGAGGCAAAGGCCGCAGGTGTGCGGGTGCTGTTTTTGCTCTGCCGTGTGGGGCGTGACAGCTTGGAAATCATGGAGCAGCGGGAAGGCTGAAAAAAATTTCAGAAAACCTCTTGACCCTGACGCAGCGTCATAGCGTATACTGTGGCTGTCGCAAGGGAGGACAGCAAGATGATGACAGTGAACGAAGTGAGCAAGCGGACCGGAGTGAGCATCCGGACCCTGCAATATTACGATAAAATCGGTCTGCTGCGCGCGGCGGGCCGTACCGAAGCAGGCTATCGGCTGTATGACGATGCCGCGCTGGAACGTTTGCAGCAGATCTTATTGTTCCGGGAACTGGAATTTCCGCTGAAGGACATCCAGAAAATCGTGGAGAATCCTGCTTTTGACCGGCAGAAAGCACTGGAACAGCAGATCACACTTCTGACATTGAAAAAGCAGCATCTTGAAGATCTGATCGGCCTTGCGCAGAAAATTCGAACCACAGGAGGAATGGTTATGGACTTTACCGCATTTGATACGCAGAAGATCAAAAAGTATACCGAGCAGGCCAAAAAGGAATGGGGCGAAACGCCGGAATACAAAGAGTTTGAGGAAAAAACTGCCCATAAGACCGAGAAAGAAGTCAAGGACATGAACAGTCAGATGATGGACATCGTGGCGGCATTCGGCGGGATGCAGGGCAAAGACCCGGCGGACCCTGAAGTGCAGGCACAGGTGAAGAAGCTGCAGGAGTTTATCACAGAGCACTACTACAACTGTTCCAAGGTGATCTTGAATCAGCTGGGGCAGATGTATGGGGCAGGCGGAGCATTTACGGAAAACATCGATGCTGCCGGCGGTGCCGGTGCCGCAGAATTTGCGCAGAAAGCCATTGAGATTTATTGCAAGTGAGCCCAAAAACGCTTTGCGTGATCCAGTTACAGAAATCATAAATAGGAAATGTTATCATATAGATACAAGAAACACACCGATAACATTCCAGTGGAGGATTTCGATATGAAGGCAAAGTTTTACATCTGCAATCACTGTGGCAACCTCGTCACTACCATCCATAACGCAGGCGTTCCGCTGGTCTGCTGCGGGGAGAAGATGAAAGAGCTGGTTCCCAATACGGTGGAAGCCAGCGGCGAGAAGCATCTGCCGGTGGCAGAGCTTTCCGGCAGTCGTCTCACGGTCACAGTGGGCGCGGTGGAGCACCCCATGGCGGATGTTCACTATATTCAGTGGATTTTTGTGGAGACTGAGAACGGCGGGCAGATCCGCTATCTGAATCCGGGGCAGGCTCCCAGCACTGTTTTTGAACTGGGAAGTGAAAAGCCGGTGGCCGTTTACGCATACTGCAATCTGCATGGGCTCTGGATGACGAAACTCTGATACAATCAATGCAAACGGGGAGTGATTTGATGTCACTCCCTGTTTTTTGATGAGAACTTTATGCGGTTCTTTTGGTTCGGAACTGTGTGCAAATAGGGTGGATAAAATGAATGGACACACTTGTTGCGTTTGTTAAACGCTAACAGCGTTTAATTTTTTGCGTGGAATCGTGAAAATGAGACCTGTGAAAAACGTAGAAAAACGGACTATCTGCTGAACGGAGATGCACCGCATAACAACCATCTGAGGGAAAGGCTGACGTTTCTTGCACAGAAATTAGAAAAGATTACGGCGGACCTCCCGGTATGGGGATAGGAAAAAGCAGAATCCTCTTTTTCAATGCCCAAAAGCGTGGTAGAATAGGGAAAAGATTCAGTATCTGAAAAACGGAGTGCGCAACAATGAAGATTCTGGTCAGCGCCTGCCTGCTGGGCGAAAACTGCAAATACAGCGGCGGAAACAATTACAGTCAGGCGGTCTGCGATTTTGCGCGGGGGCATCAGGTGGTTCCGGTCTGCCCGGAGGTTTTGGGCGGCCTGCCCACACCGCGGTGCCCGGCGGAAATCGTGCAGGACGTTGTCACGAACAAAGAGGGCATCAATGTGGACCGGGAGTTCCGAGCGGGCGCAGCCAAGGCCCTTGCCATCGCAAAAGAAAATGGGGTGGAGCTTGCCATCCTGCAATCCCGCAGCCCCAGCTGCGGCGTGAAGGAAATCTACGACGGAACGTTTTCCGGGACAAAAATCTCCGGACAGGGTGTTTTTGCCAAGATGCTGATGGACGAAGGCATCCGTGTTCTGGATGCCGGGGAATTGCCTAAAACTATCTTGAAAAATGAGGACGGAAAATGTCAATCAGACTGATTTGCAGCGACATTGACGGTGCGCTGCTGCAATACGGCAAAAAGGAACTGGAAGACGAGATCTTTGAGCAGATACGGGAGCTGCATCGGCGCGGCATTCTGTTTTGCCCGGCATCCGGTCGGCAGTATACCAGCCTGCGCAAGCTTTTTGCACCGGTGGCGGACTGCTGTGTGTTTCTTTGTGAGAACGGCGGCGTGATCTATAAAGACGAACAGTGCATCGCCAAGAACCCGATGCCCTGTGTACTGGCCGAAGAAATCGCCAACGACCTGTGGACCCGCAGCGACGGGCAGGGGGAAGTGATGCTTTCCGGCCAGAATACTGCATACCTGATGGAGCGGGGTCTGGGAATGCTCAAGCGTGTTCAGTTCATCGGGAACAATTATCAAATCATCCATGACCCTTCCGAGGTGCCGGAGGAGATCACAAAGGTATCGGTGTATCTGCACGAAGGCGTAGAATCTTACACGGAACGGTTTGTCCCACGATGGAAAGAGGCGAACTGCGCTGTGGCAGGGCCGTACTGGATCGACACCACCTTTGCCAACAAGGGCATCGGTGTGCGCAGCATCTGCAAGACTCTGGACATCGCCCTTGCCGATGTGATGGCTTTTGGCGACAATTATAACGATGTGTCGATGCTGGACATTGTGGGTGTGCCCTACATTATGGATGGTGCCGCCGCACCGCTGCGGGAAAAGTACCCGAACCATACACCCCGCCCAGAGGATGTGCTGCGGGAGTTTTTGAAGTAGAACTGGATTTTGAACGCGCGTGTTCAAAATTTGAAATGATACGATACAAGCTGCACGGCTCTGCTGGAAGAACTGCGCTGACAGGAGAATTTTATGACAGAGCGTTATTGCGAAGGCGAACGGTTTGCTGACCTGTCATTCACCGAGGAGGCTTTTGAGGACTGCGACTTTACCGACTGCGTGTTTGTGGATTGCTCCTTTACCAAATGCGAACTGGATCATACCACGCTGAATGAGCGCAAATTCGTGCGGTGTGAGATCACAGGTCTGCGCAGCACCTATTCCTCGGTGCAGTCGCTGGATTTTGAGGACTGCCGCCTGAATGAAATTGAGTGGGCACCGCTGATGTCCAACGGTGCCTTCCCGGACCCTATCAATACGCTGAAAGAGTGCAGTCTGAAATATAACACCTTCACCGAAATGAACTTTAACCGCTTCGACTTTTCGGATGGCAACGAAATTGTCGGCTCCATGTTTGCCAAATGCGAGATGCAGTTGGCGAATTTCAAGGGCGTGGAACTTCACGAAACGGAATTCTACCAGTGTGACCTGCGCAAGGCGGATTTCCGGGATGCCGCCGGTTATAGGGTGGACATTCTGGGCAGCCGCCTGAAGGATGCGAAATTTTCCCTGCCGGAAGCGGTGAATCTGCTGGCAGATTTGAAGATCAAGCTGTCATAAGAAGGAGAGAAAATGCGTCAACTCATCATTGCACGAAAAGATCTGCAGATGTCTCCCGGTAAGCTGGCGGCGCAGTGCTGCCATGCTTCGCTGGCATTCCTCACCGACCCCATCGGTATGGGACAGGGCGTGGAACCCATCGAGAAAGACGGAGAAATTACCGGCTATCGGGCAGAAATCATGTTGGAGAAAGCGACCTATGAAGAATGGTTCGATGGTTCGTTTACCAAGACCGTATGTGGGGCAAAGAACCGCAATCAACTGCTGAAAGCAAAGACCATTGCCGAAGAACTGGGGCTTGTGGAAAACAAAGACTTCTTCCTCATCCGGGATGCCTGCCACACCGAGTTGGAGCCGGAAGAATTTGATGAAAACGGAGAAGGCATGACCCTGACCTGCATCGGTTTCCGCCCGCTGCCGGATGAAATTGCACACCAGATCAGCCATAAGTTCCATTTGTATTGATTCCTGATTTACGGAATACGAAAGAAAGTCCCGGCCATTCTCCTGTGATTTGCAGGAAAATTGCCGGGATAGTTTGCTTTTTATTGAAGATTCATCCATGCCGCCAGCGCGTCCGCCGTCTGCCGCTGTTGTTTCTCGGCAGAGATGGTGGGTGTGCCATCGCCCTTCTGGGCACCGTAGCTGCCGAATCCGGCATGACAGCCGCCGTCAATGATGGCTTCGGTGGTGTCCTGTGGGAGGTTCGTGCGGTCGGCTTCGTACTTTTCGCGGTTCAGTACGCCGTCCTCGCTGCCGTAGGCGGCATAGACCCGCAGGCCGCTGTCGGTCAGGTCGGCGGTGGAGTAGGCCGCCAGCAGCACCAGACCGTCCAGTTCATCGGTGTGCTTGGCCGCATAGCTTGCCGCCATGGCCCCGCCCAGCGAGTGTCCGCCGATGTACCAGTCTGTGACTTCGGAAAAGCGTTCCGGGATGCCGTCCGCCGCGTTCCTATCCAGCACGGCCAGATTGCAGGGCATCTTTACCAGCACGCACAGAATGCCGTCCTCGGCAAGGTCGTGCAGGAGGGGAGCATAGGCGGTGTTTTCCACCTTGCCGCCCGGATAGAAGATCAGCCCGGCGGTGGGAGATTCCGGCGCAAAGACCCAGTTGCCGTTCTGCTCGGTGACGCTCACGAAGCGGTCCGACACCATTGCATCCTCGGCGGCGGGGTCTGTGTGGTAGTAGTCGCTGACGTAAACGCCGAACGCAACATAGACGGTCAGCAAAATGGCCAGCAGGCAGAGGAACACTCTGAAGAGAAACGATTTTTTCTTCTGGTTCTTCATAGAACTCCTTTATTTTATAAGCATTTTCCACAGTCACTGCAGCCGTTGCAGATCAACTTGCTGCCGCAGGTCTCGCAGTTTGCGCGGAAATGGGGCACATAGAGATCTTCCTGCGGGATGGGGTAGCCCCAGTCGTCCACGAGGTCAAAATGAATGGGCCTGCCCTGAAAATTCATGCCGGATTTACAGGCCATCCGGCTTTGCAGCTGCTTGTTTGGCAGGTGGTAGCGCCTGTCGTCCTTGATGAACACGGTGCCGGTCTCGATAAAGCAGAAGGTCACGTTGGCATCCACGCATTCCTGCCGGAGAGACTTGACCCAATCGAAATTGCAGGGGCGGGCACCATCGTAGTTTTCGCCGCCGCAGATGACCTGCTCGATCTGCCCGGCGGAAAGGTACTGCCGGATGCTTACTGGCCCGATGAAGGGCGCGCACATGATGCCCTTGTGCTTGAAGGGCAGGTCAAACAGGATGGGAATGCGCTCATCGGCGCGGCGCTGATTTTCACAGGTGACGTTGAAAAAGATGTTGTCCCAACCGCTGCCCCAGTCCGGCGGCAGGCACTCCCGTACCCGCTGCGGTCGTTTGGTGAGCAGAAAAAACACCACATCGCTGCGCTGGCGCATGATGTCCCACGCCTCAGCCCGCCACGGGTCGGCTTCTTCCAAGAAGAAATCCGAGGTCATGCAGACCCGGATCTGCTCACCACTCTGGATTTTGTAGTGTCCGGTGCGGTCTTTCTGGAGTGGATAGGAAAAGCCGCTTTTCGTTTTGTAGATCTCGGCTCCGTTCTGGTTCCGCATCCGGTCGAGAAAATACATGTAGCAGTTCTGGCAACCCTCGCTGCACTTGATGCAGCCGTGCCATGGATTCCAGATGTCGTGCAGGAAGCTCACCCTCTTTCGGTACCTATTATTATAATAGCTGCGCGGACAGGAAACAAGAGCACCCCTTGCACCGCCCCATCGGATGTGATAAGATTAAACAAAATTTAATAACGCTTTGTATGAAAACAACTTTAGATAGAATTCCAGGATGATACAACAGAAAGGAATTTGACTATGGCACGATATAGCGTGAATAATTATACGGTGGATGTGCTTTTGGCGGATATAAAATCCGGTAATATTGCGATTCCGGAAATGCAACGTCCATTTGTATGGGACGCAACGCAAGTGCGTGATTTGATAGATTCGCTCTATAAGGGCTTTCCGGTCGGATATATTATCGTATGGCAAAATCCAAGTGTAAAGTTGAAAGACGGAACAGTTGCAATAGGGAAAAAAGTTCTGATCGACGGGCAACAGCGTATTACTGCTATGGCGGCTGCAATTGTGGGACAGGAGGTTTTAGACAGCCACTATAAATGGAAACGGGTCTGTATTGCGTTTAACCCCATTGACGAAATATTTGAAGTGGCAAATTCCGCAAATCAAAAAAGCAGTAAATGGATTCCGGATATTGCAAAAGTGCTGGATGTGTCCTTTGGTTCTTTTTCTTTTGTGATGGAATATTGCCAGAAAAACGGAATTATGGACAAAGCACAGGAAATCAATGACACAATCAATCGGTTGAGGGCAATACAAAATAATAGCATTGGTGTTATTACGCTGGCAGAAGATTTGGATATTGACAGTGTAACGGAAATTTTTATTCGAATCAATTCTAAGGGTGTGGTTCTGTCGCAAGCAGATTTTGCAATGTCTAAGATTTCTTCGAATGAAATATATAATGGAAATGTGACCCGAAAAACGATTGATTACTTCTGTCATTTGTTGGAGTCTCCGGAGGATTTGAAAGAAATCAAGAAAAACGATGCTGAATTTGCGGCGAGACCGGAATTCGAAGCTATAAAGTGGGCAGCTGCAAAGAATGCACCGATTTATCGCACATGTTATACGGATATTCTTCGTGTTGCATTTACATATAAATTCAAGCGAGGAAAGCTAGCAGATTTGGTTAGCTTGCTTTCAGGTCGAGATTTTGAAACGCGTGAATTTAAGATCGAAATAGAAGAAAGGTCGTTCAATCAATTACATGAGGCAGTTCTGCAAGCGGTGAATCAGACAAATTACGAACGGTATTTGATGATTGTGCGCTCAGCGGGAATTGTGAAAAAATCGCTGATTCGTTCACAAAATGTTTTGAACTTTGGCTATGCGCTTTTTCTTGCACTTCGTGAGCGAAAAGTGGATAGTAATCAAATTGAAAAGACTGTACGCAAGTGGCTGGCTTTGTCTATTTTGACGGGAAGATATTCTTCTGGCTCGCCAGAGTCTGCATTTGATTACGACATTAAGAGATTCTTTGCTTATGATGATCCGATGCAGTACCTGAATATCACAGAGGCGGGCGAATTATCTAAGGCGTACTGGAAGGTAAATCTTGTTCAACGGCTGAACACATCGGTTGCGAGCAGTCCATATTTTAATATGTTCCTTGTGGCACAGGTCAAGGCACACGATAAAGGCTTTTTGTCGATGGAAATTGATATTGAGTCCATGTTGGAAAACAGAGGCGATATTCACCATTTGTTCCCGAAAAATTACTTGATAAAAAATGGAATTGTGCAAGCACAATACAATCAAATTGCGAATTATGCTTTTATTCAACAGGAAATCAACATTAAAATTAAAGATAGTTCGCCAGCCCACTATATGACTGAAGTGATAGGGCAATGCAATACGAAAAAGCCTGTTTATGGTGGAATCATAGAACAAGATAGGCTGGCTGAAAATCTTAAACAGAATTGTATTCCAGACGGATTTGAAAGCATGGCGATTGGCGACTATCAGGATTTTCTACAAAGGCGTCGGGAACTGATGGCCGAGAAAATACATCAATACTATGATTCTCTCTGATTTCAAAGGCGAAACTTGATATAAAGGAATGCACTTCGCAATGTGGTCTCTCTGGGCGGCGACAGCGACACCCTTGCCTGCATCACCGGCGGCATTGCCGAAGCCTTTTATGGGATGCCGCAGAAACTGCGGGACGAGACTTTGAAACGTCTGCCGGAGGATATCCGGGAAGGATATGAGCTGTTTCGGTGGAACATCGGCCAGAGATAAGACATTCGGAGAGCCAAGGAGCAGATACAACACACTCGTGATGTGAAGTATCTGCTCCTTGGTTTTTAATAAGACTCGATGGAGGGCGTCTTGCATCGGCCTGAAAAATCCGATATACTGAACCCAAAGAGTATATCGAATTTTTTGGGAAAAGGAGAGAACGGTATGGAACATCTTTATGAAAAGGCACTGGAGAGTGCGGAATATATCAAGACGCACACGAAAAAGCGCCCGAAGATCGCGGTGGTGCTGGGCTCCGGCCTTGGCAAGCTGACCGCGGACTTTACGGACACGGAAGAACTGTCCTACAAGGATATCCCCAACTTCCCGGTATCCACGGTGGCAGGACACAAAGGTGCATTGTTGGCTGGCAAGCTGGGGGAAACGGAAGTCTACGCCATGGAAGGTCGCTTCCATTTCTATGAGGGCTACTCCATGAAGGAAGTCTGCTACCCGTTCTATGTGTTCAAGCTGTTGGACGTGGAAAAGGTGGTGTTGACCAACGCCTGCGGCGGCATCAACCGGGAATTTGCGCCGGGCACCCTGATGCTCATTACCGACTTCATCAACATGATGGGCACGAACCCCCTCATTGGCCCCAACGATGAGCGCTTCGGCCCCCGCTTCCCGGACATGACCGAACCTTACAGTCTGGAACTGCGGAACCTTGCCAAGCAGACCGCCGATGAACTGGGCATTGCCTACAAGGAGGGCGTTTACATGGGCTTTATGGGTCCTTGCTATGAAACGGCGGCTGAAATTCGCGCCTTTGCGGGGATGGGAGCCGATGCCGTGGGCATGAGCACCGTGCCGGAAACCATGGTCTGCAACTACATGGGCATGAAGGTACTGGCCGTCAGCTGCATCACTAACATGGCCACCGGCATCCAGACGGTCAAGCATAGCCACGCCCGCGTGCTGGAGATCGCAAATCAGGCAGGCGATACCCTGTGCCGATGGCTGGGTGCGGTGATTCAGAGAATGGAGTAAAAAAGATGTGCTCTGTGTCAACGAGGTGGAAGCCTGCGCCCTTGCCGGAACCGAGACCTTTGAAGCGGACGCTGTTTTGACCCTGCTGCACGAAAGATACCCGCAGACCCGTCTGCTTCTGACAGCCGGGAGTGCGGGCAGCTACTATCTGGATGCAGAGCGGCGGCTGTTTGTCCCCTGCGAAAAGGTGCAGGCCGTGGATACTACAGCTGCCGGGGACACTTACAGCGGCTATTTTCTGGCGGGCCTTTGCAGCGGCAGTTCAGTAGAGGACGCCATGCGGCTTGCTACCAAAGCAGCCGGAATTGCCGTGCAGCGCAAAGGTGCAGCTCCATCCGGACTCCCGCCTGACTCCGGAGCACCCGGATGCGCAGATCATAGATGGCGTTTTGCCGGCGTATGATGTGCCGGAAAGCACACTTTCCGACTATCTGCGGCCAGACTGGAGCGATGCGTGCATCAATGTCCGCACCGAGGAAGTCTACGAAACGGCCCATGAGGTGCTGCGGGCAAAAGGACTGTTTCTGGGCACATCGGCAGCAGCGGCTTTGCACGCAGCGGTGCAGGTGGGCCGCAGACCGGAGAATCAGGAAAAGAACATCGTGGTCATCGTCCCGGACAACGGTATGAAATATCTGTCTACGCCGATGTACCGACAGAAATGATAAAAACACGATAATACGACTGAATTTTGAAAAGATTGCATAGGGTTTTATAAAAGTATTATTCTTTCATGAATTTTAGCGCTCTTCTGTTGACACTGCTGATTAACGGTGCTATAACAGTGGCGTGCTCAGGAGGAAGGGCAAAAGGAGAGCCGCTAGGC
>ERZ791846.205-NODE-205-length-41420-cov-3.64182_pt1 | contig 41420 bp, 49 predicted proteins | sample MGYA00510289_ERZ791846 | MGnify/ENA primary metagenome ERZ791846 (study PRJEB30046, sample SAMN00715274) | human gut metagenome | study: EMG produced TPA metagenomics assembly of the A metagenome-wide association study of gut microbiota in type 2... | reverse complement strand
GTCTTCCTAGTTTTAATGGATATGGATCACGAGAAGAAATTGAAGAAGAATATGAATTATTAGTTCCGCAAGAAAAATTACAAAATTATTCTTATTGGGATGAAATTTTTGATATGGTTGAAAAAGAATAGATGAAAACCAGTTTTTCAAAATAAAAATCTTACAAACAACACAAATACTACATATGGGGGAATGATTAATGGCAACATCAAAAAATATTTATAAGACAATTTATTCGAGAAAATTAGCTGGGTATCTTCTGCTTAAAGGATTTGAATTGGAAATTTTTCAGAAAAGTCATGCTGATGAAGATAGAACTATATTTCAGTTTTATAGTTCTCCTGAATTATTACGGGCAATGTCAGAATATAATAGATTGAACAATTATCTGGAAGCTGCGGTTAATATATAGCTGAGTCAATGAGTGACAGATTAGTTGATGTGTGGTAAAATAATAGAAAGAAATTATCAGGAGGAGTAACTATAATGCAAAAGAAATGTACTGTATGTGGAAAAGTATTTGAAAGTCACTACGGAACGGAAGTATGTAGTGAAACTTGCCGAATAGAGCGTAAACATTTATATGATACTAATTCTAACACAAGAAGAAAAAATCATGAATCAAGTATTCCTGTGATAAAAATATGCCCTATTTGTGGAAAGAAATTTGAAACTTTTAGGAACAAATATTGTTCCAAAGAATGTGCAGGTGTCGTAAAGAAGAAAAATCTTCATCTTTATAACAGATATTATTATCAAAAGAAAAAGGGAATAAAAATTATGACAAGTGATATGGTATTAAATAATTTAAAGCAATTTATTGGAAAAGAATTTGATGAAGATGATATTATCTGTGCATTTGAAGATTACGAAGTTGATGGAGAGACTTCTGTTTATGTCGGAGATAGTGATAATAACAGATATGATAAAATTGCATATATAAATGCAGAAGGTTCTGAACAATTTTTATTCACTGTAAATTCAGAAAATATCATTGAGGACGTATGGATGGAATAAAAATGGATGAATATATTCGCTTTAATGGTAGTCGTATCAAAAACATACAAGGGCAGCACTTTGGACATTTAATTCCACAGAGGATTGTAGGAGTTAAAAATAAATATGCCATATGGGAATGTTTGTGTGATTTGTGCGGTGGTACAAGACAAGTTTCTGTAAAGCTACTAAAGGGTGGCAACGCAACAATGTGCGATAAATGTATCAAAGAAAAAAGAAAAGATACATTAAGAAAAAACTGTTATAATGAAGATGCAATTGCGTTTAAAGACCTTACTAGGAAACAGTTTGGATTTTGGACAGTTTTGAAAAAGGGCGAATATAAGAATAGCACGCAGATGTGGGTATGTAAATGCAAGTGCGGAATAATCAGAGAAGTTTCACCATACCATCTTATATACGGTAAAAGTATAAGTTGTGGATGCTCTACATCTTATAATCTAATCGGAAAACGTATAGGTATGCTAAAAGTAATTGGCATTACAAAAGAAAATGGATTATCTTGTGTATGCCAATGTGATTGTGGTAACACGATTACATGTACCGCATCTGATCTTGAGTGGAAACGCTCATGTGGATGTGCTGATGAAATAGAAAAAGAAAAACATACTAAAGCGTCTATCGTTTTAAACGGTCAAAAGATGAGAAAAGATAATACATCGGGAGTCAACGGGGTACATAGGGCTAACGGAAAGTGGGGAGCTGCAATTACATTCCAAAAACAATCATATTGGCTTGGTACTTATGATACTATAGAAGATGCTGCAAGTGCCAGGAAAGAGGCAGAACGGCATTTATATAGTGACTTTTTGGAATGGTATATGGAATCATATAGAAATAAAAAGCAGATGAAAGAATAGTTTCAGGAGGACATTAAATGAAATGTAGTTGGAAATATTTTATTATATTAAATGAAACTAAATATGGATTGAGTAACATTGTGGAGAATAAAGATTATTCTGGTGAAGGATTGCCATTGTGTCAAGATTTTTCAGTTGCGATTAATTTTTCATCACCTAATGAATTGATTGAGTGGGTGAAAGAAAATACAGATCTCAATATGGAAAATGGAGATTATCATATTGAAGGTCATTATCTACCAGATGAAATTTAACTTTCAAACTTTTGTAGAAATGGAGAGTATTATGAGAAGAAGAAATCTATTTATAGGTATCCCAAATGATAAATTGAAAGAATGTTATAATAGCTATATTAGAATGAGTTGTAAAATAGAAAATGAAAAAGAATTATTTTCTGATTTAGTGATGGAATACAAAACTTTTATAGAAAGTAATCATCCTAAAGCAGCGGAAGCAATTTGTCAAATGGATATGTTTAATGAGATAGCAAGAAGATATTTTAAAATTGTTGATATTGTTCAAGATAAAGATCTTTGTGAATTATTTGGAATTAAGGCAAATGGATAACTATTTAAAGGAGAAATAATGGGACAAAATATTTATTTTACGGATAGAGAATTACAACAGGTTAGAAATTATGTATTTGAGGCAGTAGCCATTTTGGGCGAAGCATCCGAAACATATGAACAAGTAGACAAAGATATGGAAGATGGATTGGGATCTGCTTTACGGAAATTATATAAAGGATGCAATGGAGAGTCGAAATACGCAAAGTATAAAACAAAACGAGGTTGAAAAATTGCTTTCAAACGGTAAATGGAGATGATAATTTGAACAAACAAGATTTGATTGATACAGGATATAAACATGTATGTACTCAAAATTCTGAAAGTAAAATAGAATTGTGGGCGAAATTTAATGGATATAAAGATACAATAGTATATTTGCATTATATTCCTAAAATGGATATGGTATTAGAACAAACACGACAAGTAATTTCGTATACACAACTTGATATGATGGCTCAAATGAGAGATAAGATGAGAACAGATTTTGTAAAATTAAATATTGAATATGATAAAGAAAATATTTGGCAATGAAAGATTGTTTTCATGGGAGTGTGTAAAGATGAGAGATAAAAATATCTTATTAACATATATTAAAGATGGAAAACAAGGATTCGATTGGTTTGATGATATTACTGATATGGAGATTAGTATTATTGAACGTGGAATAAAAGAAAATGAAATTTGCGATATAATAAAAATTAATGATTGCGAGGATTTAGAATTATCTTTTGTATGCAAAAATTGTATGGAAGGTGATAAGAATGACTGTTGAACAAGCTAACGGGAATTATAATTATATGTATGAATTTAGGATTGATAAGTCCTGGCATCCATGCCATCTATTAAATATTTCTAACGATAAATTACATGGTGTGATTTTTACCAGAAACGGATCAGTAATACATGAACGATTACATGATATTAGAAAGATGTGAAAAGATGATTAGAGTAACAGGAGAAACACAGAAATCTGAAATTGCTTATGCAATTCAAAAATATAATAAATCTACTATTTATTCTTATGGTGACTTCTGTCCAAGTTATCTGGATACTTATATGACGTATGATACAGAGTGCGATCCTATAAGTTTCTGTAAGTTTGTGGTGGAAGATTTAAAAGAAAAAGTAAGAGATAACGAAGGATTACCTATTCCAATGATTGTGATTTATACAAATTTAGATGATTTGGCTAAGGTTACTGTCATTGAAAATTATATAAAAGAAATGGAAAATGAAAAATTAGTCGGAAATGTAGTATTTATGACACGATAAAACAGACGTTTCATAGTATATATTGGAGATAAAAAATGAATAAGGCGATATGTATAAAATAAACAATGTGAAGTTTGAATCACCAGTAGAACTTATGGATGCTATTTGTGATGAGTACGGATGGCAGTGGGAAGATTTTTATTATGATATCGAGATTGCTTTGGATTAAGAAAGAATGAGGTGTATGTTATGGAACAATTGCTTAAATATGTAGAAGAATTGAATACAAACACTCCGGATGGTCAAATTGTTGATGCTGACACTATTTTAAAAGATATAATGGACGAGCAGGATTTTGAAATATCTGGTATGGCTCAAGAAATATTCAATATTTATCATAAAAGTAGTGACAAACAAGCGGTAAAAGAAATGTTCTTTGAATTTACCGGTATGGAATTTGATCAGTATTTGATGAAATGTAGCAGAGAAATTACACGGAAATAAGATTTTTGATTTATAGAGGGACTAAAAAGAGGTGGCTAAGAGCTGTCTCTTTTTTATTGTGCAAAAATATAATACGATAACAATATAATAATATAGGAGCTGATAAAATGAAAACAGTAAGAGAAAAATTCTTGACAGTAGCAGAGGCCGAGAAGGTAACCGGAGTTCATTATACTGTAAAACACTCAGGAAAAATGGAAGGGATGCAGAGTTTATCAACTAGCTGCTTATGTAATAAATATTGTAAGAATCGGTCAATCAATTCCGATCTGGTATGTTCACATTGTTATGCACAAAGACAAATGAAAATGTATAAAAATTTGAATGCATGTTTAGAGCGAAATACAGAGATTTTAACTGGCAGAATATTAAAGGAAGCAGAGATCCCGATGATCAATGCTTCCTTTTTTAGATTCGAGAGCTTTGGTGATTTGATTAACGTAACGCAAGTAATTAATTATTTCCATATCTGTAAAAAGAATAAACATGTGCGTTTTGCTTTATGGACAAAGAATCCATGGATTATAGAGGAAGCAATTGAATCTGGCGTTAAGAAACCAAGTAATTTGCAGGTTGTGTATAGCAGTCCATGTCTTAATAATCCGGTGGATCCTGAATATGAATTTGTAGATAAGATATTTACCGTATTCGATAAGGATTACATTAAAAAGAACGGAATTGAAATTAATTGTGGAGCAAAAAGTTGCTTATTATGTAATAAATGTTACAGAAGAAGCAAAGAGAAATATATAAATGAAAAGCTCAAATAATAATTAAATTAAGCAGTGTTGAATTACGAAAAAAGGAGTGATATAATGAAAACAGCAATTGGTTATAAACTTTTTAGAATATCTAAATGGCATCCGGGAAAATTGTTTCCTTTATATGTAAACGCAAATACAGATATCCCAATCGGAAAATGGATCACTGCAGAGCCAGGAGAGAGATTAGAAAATGGAAAGGTAAAAAGTAAACTGGGACCATTAAGATATCGTCCTGGTTTCCATATTAATGATATAGCTCCGTATGTCTCACATATAGGGCAAAAGGTAAATGGTAAGATAACCTATATGCGTCCGGATACTGTATGGGCTATGGTTGAATATTGTATTGATCATGATTACTGTGAAGAAGCAGAAGCAAATGGGATTTCTGAATCTGGAAAATTTAATTATATCAAGGCTGATTTAGATTATATTCCAAAACATGGATTTTACCGGTATAAAACATCTCCTGTAATGACTGGAGAATGGATTATTGCAGGTGAAATGAAAGTAATCAGGGTATTAAGCGATCAGGAAGTAAAAGAAATTTGTGATGCATCAGGATCAAACTATCTTCCTAGAAAAGAGACTATTAATTTATTAGAATACGGATTTGCTGCGTAGAAAGGAGAGTGTAGAAATGTCTAGAAAAAGATGGAGTGTCACATCTAATTTTATATGTCCGAAATGTGGGCTTGAGTTTCCTATTCCAAGAAATCACGGACAGCAGAGAGAAAAAGGACATATTAAAGATTTATATTGTCCGACTTGTAATAAAGTGCAGAAATTTAGAGAATATACATATAATCAAGCTTATAAAACGTTGGATGGCGAAATTATAGAAGAAAAACCAATGACAGATTTTAAAATTATCATGGAAGACGGGAATTCAAAAGAAGAAACAAAATTATATTTAAAGAATGGGTCTATGGTTTTTGATAAAGAAGAGTTTGTTAAAAACTTTAATTCTTATATGATTAAATGGTGTTTTGATAGGAGACGGATCACAAGACTAAAGAAAATGATAGACACTGATGTCCCGGCTCCCAATTGGGGTGTTGTTAATAAAAATGGAAAAGTTTATTATATTAAATATGTTCATTAAAAAAGGAGTGTGATTATAAAGTGAGGATGACACAAGAAGAAGCAAAAGAATACAAAGGGTATGCATTAACTCCTGAACAGTTTATTAAAAAAGTAAAAAAGTTTGCTTCTGATCTTACTCCTGAAGAAAGAGCGGAAGAGAAAGTTATTTATGAAATTGATTTAATACATGGAGGTAGAGTGGAAGTAGAAAAAATAACCATAGGTGAATTCTATGACAGATGCGTGACGGAAGTAGAGCGACTGTATGAAGAATTTAAAAAGATGAAGCGTGTATACAATGCATTTCAAGTTTGTCCTGAACATACTAAATTTGATATGTCTGAATTAACGGAATCTGAAAGGATGGTCAGCTTTTTATATTATTTAACGGATAATGGGTTTTCTATGGTTGGTATTTATCCCAAATATCCACTTGAAGTAATTAAAATGGTATTTTGGAGCATGCCAGAAGCAAGAAAGACACCAAAAGAAAGAGCCGAATCAGAACGAGCGAGACGGATGATTGAAGAAGATAAAAAATATATAAAGCCCGGAGAAAAAGATGTGGGATATGCCACGATTGCTCAAAGAAAAGCCAGGGCCAACCCGCCGCAAACTTCATTATCCGCAGACCAGATCGCCAGTTTTGATAGAATGAGCGACAAGTGGTTGGCCAGATGGTGCAACTTCTCAAGTAATTGGTTGTGGGTATGTCCATGTTTATTATTATGTATTGTGGTGAACAAAGGACTTATTTCAGCAATTGGATTACTTTTGTTTATGGGGATTGGAGAGTGGTATTCATGGAAAGTCAAGGAATATTGTAGTGTGATATTGCCATGGTATCAACAAGCTGGAATTATGTTAGAGAGGAGAATGAAATTATGAATGGAAGGTTGGAGCATGAATTAAAATTAAATAAGAATGTTAAGAAAATTCTTAATGATATGCCACAATGCGTGAGTGATTTTTATATGAGTATTCAGGCTGTTCGCAGCCCGAATACTTGTTTAAATTACGTTAGAAAACTTCATCATTTCTTAGATTATATAGATGTAGAAGATATAAGCGAAATTGACGCAGATGATATTGCAAGGTATCTGGAGCATATTAAATATGTAAAAGATGGTAATGGTGAAATTAAAAAGTCGTCTGTGGCATATACTAAATTGGTATGTTGCACATTAAATAGGTTTTTTGATTTTTTGTATCGGAGAGGAGATATTGAAAGGAATCCGATGGACAATGTAAACCGGCCTATTAGAAAAGACTTTATTAAAAGAGTATTTTTATCAATGGATGATTTAAATGGAATATTGGGTGCCGTAAAATATTCTTACATGCCAAAAGAATGGCATTCAAGAGATTATGCTATATTATATTTATTTATGGTTACCGGCATGAGAAAAACTGCATTAAGTGAAATTAACTTAAGTGATTTAAATTTTGAGACTCACAATTTGACTATTATCGACAAGCGAGATAAAGAACAGGTATATCAATTAAATGATGATTCCATACGTGTATTAAGAGATTGGATCCTTGATCGAGATAAAATACTATATAATATGGGGATTAAAGAGGATGCTCTTTTTATATCAAAAAATGGAAAACGTATGGATCCACAAACGATCTATTGTATGGTAGTCAAATATGCCGAGAAAGGAATTGGTAAACATGTGTCTCCGCATAAGTTAAGAGCTGCTTTTGCTTCATTATATTATAAGGAAACAAAAGATATCGTTGCTACGAAAAATGCCGTAGGACATGCGGATATACAGACAACCAGTATTTATACAGTTGAAGAAAATAACTCAAGAAAGGAAGCAACGGAGTTTATGTCGAAAAATTTATCATCAAAAATATAGACAAAATTAACTTTGCGTGATATAATCTGAGGAAAGAGGTGAGAAAAATGAATGTCGATAGAAGTATTTTAGAAGATTATTTATCCAAAAAGTTTTTTAATATCTTAATTAATAAGAGTGACGAACTAGAAATTTACAATTATGCATATGAGAAATATAATTATCCAAAAGGCATTTTTTCAGATTTTCTATCTAGTAGAAAGAGTATTGAAGAAGCAAATGATTATACACTTTTTGTAATTGCAGATAGTATATTAAATGCCACTAAGAAAGATTATCGCAAAAAGTTATCTGACTTTTTTACAGACAGAGAAATAAGTAAATATAGTGGGATGCGATACGAAGAACCAAATAAAATTGAATTCCCGTTGGTGTTCAATATGATTCAGGTAAGCGATGATCAATGGATAGGATCTTTAAATGTAGATGCATTTTGCGCTCTGCAAGAATCAGGATTAATTAACTATAATCCTGTCACACAACGTGCCATGACTAAAGTAACACGAGATAATAATGAGCTATATCGTATTACATTGAATAAGAGTGCAGTAAAAGAAATTACGGCAGATATGCTTGAACATATTTATGTTCCGGATACAATCACTTTGAATATCCCGAAAGATGATGTATACGCAGATTTTCATTATGATGAGCAATCACGTCAGCTTATTATTCATTCTTTAGAGGCGTTTGATATAAATGATGGATATCATAGATATGTATCAATGTTCCAGGCTAGAAGTAAAAATCCAAATTTTAACTATCCAATGGAGCTGAGAATTACAAACTTTGACATTGATAAATCTCGCCGTATGATATATCAGTATGACCAGAAAACTAAAATGAGCAAACAGTTAAGCGACACATATAACTCATATGCAGCTCAGAATAAAGTGGTCCAGCGTATTAATGAAAGCAGTATGTGTAATTTGCAAGGGGAAATAAAAATAGGTGGACTTATTGATTCAACAACTTTGGCAGAATGTATTAAGAGATTATATTTCAGTAAAAGGCAAAGTGATTCTCCTGAGCAACGAAAAGAAATCATTAGAGTATCAAAGGAATTTATCGAAGACCTTAATATGCTTACAGAAGAAGATGACAAGTATCTTGAAAAAGAATATTCAAAGAAAGAAATTATAATTCTTACGATCTTGTTTCATTATTATGATGGAAAAAATAAAATATCAATGATAGAGAACTATAAGCGTTTTCTTATTGATGATGTGGAACGTGAGGAAAAAATAATATATGATTTTTCGAGAAACTTTAATAGAATAAGGAAAAGATTAATTCCTTTTTTAGAGGAGAGAATATAAATGTATAACGAAGATAGAAAACAAAGGTTTTACGAATTTAAGTTAAAAACTGTTGCAAGCGTTACTCCTCTTGTGCCTAGATTTAAGAGAGTTGCGCCGTTTGAACATATGTATCAAAAGGATTTATGTGACTTTAATTTAAATGAGATTACAGAAATGTATAAGTTGTTCAAATTTACAACATTAGAGTCCATTATTGTAGTAAATAATACTCTTACACAATATACGGACTGGTGTGTTAATGAGAATTTAGTGTTAAATGGACAAAATATCTATGCAACTATCACACCTGATATGCTGGCAGCACTATTAAATAAGACATTGTTAAATCATCAGATTGTATCAAGAGATACGATTTTAACATGGATCGAAGCATTAAAGAATCCTAGAGATCGATTCATGATTCTGAGCATTTTTGAATATGGCAAGTCTAAAGATTTTGAAGATACGATTAGAGCAAAACTTGATGACATCGACGTAGAAAATCATACAATGAAATTGTATTCCGGAAGAGTTGTAAATGTAAGTGAAGCATTAATTTTAACTGCACAAAAAAGCAATATGACAATGGAATTAACATATCCATATGGAACTAAATCCAAACTTATGGACGATGGAACCATTATAAAAAGATCTCATATTGTAAAAGATGATCCGCATTGTCTTGGGAGACAAATGTATAATTCATTAGCAGCAGCGTTGAAGTCCATAGATGTATCATATATGACTGCTGAAAAAATCAATATCTCCGGCCAAATCAATATGGCAAATGAATTAATCCGGAAATATAATTCAAATAAAAACAAGATTTTATATGATATTGAAACTCGGTCTATGATTGAACACCAATATGGAATAAAAATTAAAAGACCTGCGTATTTTCTTAAAAAATATGGTGACTATTTAATATAGTCGCCATGTTTAAATAAAGTAACAAGTTAAATTAACTTTCATTAAAATTAAATTTATTACGAGGAACAAAAAATGGTTAGAGAATTTGTAAAGAATGCAAGTAAAGTAGCTCAGAAAATCGATATTATGTTTGAAAAAGCAGCATATGATAATAAAACTGTTGCAGTACATTTCTCTGTAGGAGAAAAAGAATCTGCAATAATATCTCATATGCAGTTGAATCCAGTTAATATTACAGTAAATGATAATATTATTACTTTTGAAGAGGGAACAGCAGAGCATTATATTGATATTTCTCAGTTTGATTCAGTCAAATGTGATGACGAGTGCGTTAACGATATCGCGGATGCAACAATTGATATGATGTGTGATCATTGGTCAGTACATTTTGATATTTTGACGATTTAATTATACATAATACAGGAGGAAAAAATGAACAAGATTGAAGAAATGAAAGCATTGGTTGAAAAACTTAATCAGTACCGAGATGCTTATTATAATAATGCAGAGAGTATTGTTACGGATCATCAGTATGATGATCTGTGTGATCAGTTGGAAAAAATGGAAAAAGAAACAGGAGTTATTTTAAGTAATTCTCCAGTCCATAGTGTTGGATATGAAGTAAAAAGTAAATTAGAGAAAATTGAGCATTCACATTTAATGATGTCTCTTGATAAAACTAAAGATGTGAATATACTTCGAAAATTTATTGGTGATAAAGATTCTTTGCTAATGTGTAAGATGGATGGATTGACAATTCTTTTGACGTATGAAGATGGCGAGCTGATCCAGGCTGAAACTCGCGGAAACGGCGTCACAGGAGAAATTATTACTCACAATGCAAAGGTGTTCGAAAATATTCCTATGTATATTAATCAGAAAGGGCATGTTGAAATCGAAGGAGAGGCTATTATTACTTATGCAGATTTTGAGAAAATTAATAATTTAATTAAACATGAAGAAGATAAATATAAGAACCCTCGGAATCTTGCATCAGGATCAGTAAGGCAGCTGGATAGTAGTATAGCAGCTAAACGTCATGTTCGCTTTATAGTATGGAAGGTACCTGCCGGTATGGATGAACTACATTTAATGTCAGCAAGATTTGAAAAAGCAAGAGAACTTGGATTTGATATTGTACCTTATATTCGTGTATATAAAGAAAATCAGGATCTTGAAGAGGTTATTAATTTGTTAAAGGAAAAGGCAGCATACTTATCTTATCCAATTGATGGGCTTGTTGCTGCATATAATGATATTGCTTATGGATTATCACTTGGAGTCACAGATAAGTATCCACGTCATTCTCTGGCATACAAGTTTTATAATGAAGAATATGAGACAATTTTGACTGATATTGAATGGACTATGGGTAAATCTGGACAATTAACGCCTACAGCAGTATTTGAACCGGTTGATATTGACGGAACATCTGTAAGCAGAGCGAGCCTACACAATGTGAGTATATTCAAAGGATTTTATCTCCATAAAGATGATACCGTATCTGTGTATAAGGCAAATCAGATAATTCCGCAGATTTCTCAAAACATAACAAGAGGTTATAATACCGGTGAAAAGTTTATAATTCCTAAAATATGTCCCATTTGTGGAGAACCAGTGTCTGTCGTAAAAGAGAACGATTCTGAAGTATTGATGTGCATGAATGCTGGATGCAAAGGCAAGCTTTTGGGTGAATTAAATGCTTTTGTAGGGAAAAAGGCTCATGATATTAACGGATTATCCGAAGCCACATTGCAACTATTGATTGATACTGGGCTTGTGACATCACCAATTGATCTATACAATTTGAAAGATCATTCTGCAGAATTGTCACTATTGCCGCGAATGGGAGCAAAGAAGATTGCAAATCTTCTGAATTCTATTGAAGCAAGTAGGAATACAACTCTGGAAAAATTTATTGTAGGGTTGAATATTCCGTTAATCGGTAGCAGAGCAGCAAAGGATATTGCTAAATATGAAGAGATGAGAACAAGGGAATTGGGATTGCGTTATCCATATGTAACGTTTATCAAAGATGCTGATGCTGATTTTGATTTTTCTTGTATTGAAGGATTAGGAACAGAACGCAACATTTCTATTCATAAATATTTTAAAGAAAATTATGATTATATATTCGAATTGGGATTAAATTTCAAAATACCAGAACTTACAGAAGACACCTCATTGAAAAATACTGTAGCATTGTCTGGAAAGAGATTCTGTATTACTGGTAAACTGCATGTATTTGCAAATCGAGAAGAACTTGTAGCTGATATTGAAGCTAAAGGCGGAAAAGTTGTATCCGGAGTAACTAAGGCGACAGATTACCTTATTACTAATGACAAAAACAGCGGGTCCAGTAAAAATAAAAAAGCGGCAGAGCTTGGAATTCAAATTATCAGTGAAGAAGAATACAAAAACAAATTAAATTAACTTTTGCTATTGACAAATATGGTTAGCAGTGATATAGTTGGTTCATCAAAAACAAATTAGATTAACTCAATCAGAAAGGCATGAACAATGATATGTTACTATTTAAAAGGGAAAAATGGAGAGTACATCGCAAGAGATCCAATAGGAAGAATCAAATTAGTATCTGATCTTGGTGATGCACTCTTGGTTCCTGAAATTGAAAAGAAAAAGATTAAGGCAATTCAAGCAAATAATATTCCAGACGTATTAAAAAAATTTGGACCATATGAAATTTGTGAAACCGATTATAATGGAGTTGAAGCAATTACGACAGATGATATAGTTGGTGAAATTATCGGTAGTATAAATGAATTTTCAAGTAAGATGAATGAAATTACTGATTATTCAAAAGAACTTAATTCTATTATTTCATATACTGATTTACAAATTTCAGACATTTTGCATTATATTGAATTTCATAAGTTTTCTGCGGCAGAAGGATATAAATTATGCAAAAAGCTGCAAGAGATTTGTGATAGACGAAGAGAAGCTAAGAATAAGATGCAAATTATAAATACAATGAAAATTCAATCATGTGCGAGCGTTTTATCTGGAAATGCTACTAAAAGAATAGAAAAAATTGTACCAAATAAAAAGTATACTCCAAGAGTATTTGATGAATTGTTCAAAAAGAACCAGTCTCGAATAAGAAAAGAAAAATCAGTGAAAATAAAAATTTAATTAAACAATAAGGAGATAAAAATATGTTTAGAGATTTTGTAAAGGCAATCCAGAAAAATTTACAGCAGATGTCTAAAGATTCTTCAAGATTATTCACAGTAAATGTGGACACCGAGGAGCTTTATAATTTATATCTGGATTCGTTTCCGGCAGGTACAAATGAAATTTACAGAGAAAGAAGAGAATATGACTGTAGTTGCTGTAGACATTTTATCAGAGACGTTGGTAACGTCGTATCTATTAAAAATGGTGAATTACATACCATTTGGGGAATTAATCCAGTGTCAGATGATAAATATAATGTAGTTGCAGCTGCGCTTGATGCCTATGTAAAACAGAAAGCGGTATTAGGGGTATTCCTCAAAAAAGAGAAACGAATTGGTACTCCTGAAAATAGAGAAATGCTCCCGACAGGAAAAATTAATAAATACGAGCATTTCTTCGTAGATCTGCCAGAAATTTGTATCTTTAAGGAATGTTATGGACATACACTTGAAGGTGATTTAAGTCAATTCAGAGATGTCCGTAATGTATTTAAACGTTCTCTTGATGAAATTAGTAAAGAAGCTGTAGATACTGTACTTGAACTGATTGCTCAAAATTCTTTATATAAAGGTGCCGAATGGAAAAAGCAACTTACTGAATTTAAGAATTATCAGAAAGAATATGGAAAGCTTACGGATGAACAGAAAGAACTTTGGATCTGGGAAAAGTCAATTGCTGCAGGTGCCGTTATCGGTAAGATTCGTAACCATAGCATAGGAACATTGCTGGTGAATATTTCCGAAGGAATGGATCTTGACCTTGCCGTTAGAAAATATGAGCAGATTGTAGCCCCTGTAAATTATAAACGTCCAAAGGCGATCTTTACAAAGAAGATGCTTGAAGATGCAAAGAAGACTATTACAGAACTTGGTTATATGGATTCATTACAGAGAAGATTTGCGACCTTGGATGATATTACAGTGAACAATATATTGTTCTCAAATAAAGATGCAGCAAAGAGAATTACCGGTGCTATGGATTTGTTTGATGAAATGGAACAGGACGTTGCGATTGATCCAAAACGTTTCTCTAAGGTAGAGGAAATAAGCGCAGAAGATTTCATTAAGAATGTCTTGCCAGTGGCAAAGGAACTGGAAGTATACCTGGAGAATAAACATATTCAAAATATGGTATCTTTGATTGCTCCGGAAGTTGCTAATGCAAAAACAATGTTCAAATGGAACAATGGAATGTCTTGGGCGTATACCGGTAATATTACAGATTCAGATATCAAAGAAAATGTAAAAGCCGCCGGTGGTTCAGTTACAGGTATTGTAAGATTCTCTATTCAATGGAATGACAAAGATGGAAAAGATAATTCTGACCTTGACGCACATTGTATTGAACCAAAACGTGGAGAGCATATTTATTTTGGTCACAAAAAAGCACGATCCGGTGGAGAATTGGATATTGATATTACTCAGCCAGTTGATCAGTGCTGGAATAGTAATGGAGTTGCCGTTGAAAATATTACATTTCCATCTAAAGAACGCATGATTCCTGGTACATATAAGTTTTTTGTAAATCAGTTCGCATACAGAGGATCTCAGGGATTTAAAGCCGAAATCGAAGTAAATGGAGAAATTCATTCTTATGAATATAATACTCCAGTACGTGGCGATGTAGATGTTGCAGAAGTAATTCTTGATCAGGCAGGTAATTTCAAAATTGTGGACAAACTTCCAGGAAATTGTTCTATGATCAGTAAAGATGTATGGGGAATTAAAACTCTGCAGTTTACACCGGTATCTGTTGTATGCTACTCACCAAATTACTGGGATGAACAGAAGGGAATTGGTCATCAGCACTTATTCTTTATGCTGAAGGACTGCATCAATCCAGAAGAGCCGAATGGATATTACAATGAATTCTTGAAACCGGAACTTGAGCAGCACCGAAGAGTATTTGAAGCGCTTGGAGCAAAAGCACATGTAAAAGATGTTGACGATCAGCTTTCAGGAGTAGGATTTTCACTTACAAAGAGAAATGATCTGATTATTAAAGTAAAAGGCGCTACAGAGCGAGTATTAAAAGTAAAGTTTTAACATAATTTAATTATACAAAGAAAGGAGAAAGTTATGAAATTTAAAGAAGCATTTGAAGAAATGAAATCTGGAATTCCAGTAAAACTTCCGTCATGGGCGGGTTATTGGTGGTGGGATGAAGAATCCCAGACAATCCTTATGTACACAAAAGATGGCGGCTGTCTGGATATAAGAGAAACACAGAATGTGGAGTATACGCTTCAGAATATTCTTTCCGATGAGTGGGTTTATGCGGATAGTCGGAACTGCCCAATACTTGGTGGAGAAGCAACATTCTCATTCGGAGAAGCGATTAAGTACCTGAAAAGAGGATTTAAAGTGGCACGTAAAGGCTGGAACGGTAAGAAACAGTACATTCAGCTTGCGACTGGGATTTCTTATAAGACTGCCGATAATGAGATTGTAAATTGTGAGCATGACGCAATCGGAAATAAAGCCATCGCTTTTGTTGGAACATCTGGTGTACAGATGGGATGGCTTGCTACCCAGTCGGATATGCTCGCAGAAGACTGGATGTTTGTTAAATAAAATTATATGTATTGGAGGAATAAAAACATGGAACTTACAAATATTTTTGAGGCGGCGACAAGATATAAATACAGATTCCCGTTCAAAGGAATGATTTCAGTAGAGGATTTATGGGATCTGAAATTGCAGGATTTGGATTCAGTATTTAAACTGCTGAATAAAGAGAAAAAACAGAGTGATGAAGAAAGTCTGTTACAGGTTAAATCTGAAGCAGACCAGGAGCTGGAAAATAAAATTCAGATTGTGAAATTCATTGTACAGGTAAAACAGGCAGAAACTGCAGAGAGACTAGCTGCAAAAGATAAGAAAGAGCGCAATCAGAAGATTATGAGAATTATTGAGAGAAAGCAGAACGAAGCTCTGGAAGGCAAGAGTCTTGAAGAACTGACAGCTATGTTAGAGGAGTAATATATGGGAATACTTGGAGATATTGCAGCATTTTTGTTTATGGCAATTGTGATATTAATTTTACTGCTAATTTTGTGTTTTATATGTGCCGGAGTGTTAGCTGCAATTGTAGAGGCTATATACGAGGAAACCGGAAAATTAGAAGTATTATATAATATTTTGCGTCGTCTTCTTTAAGGAAAATAAAATGAAGATAATTATAAAAAGAATAACATTGCTTGTCTCGATACTCATTATTTGGAGTATCGCTGCAAGACATGTAAACCCTTTGTTTATCCCATCGCCGGTCACTGTATTCAAAGATTTGATAGGCATGATACATACAGGACAGTTGATTAAGGCAATTGAATATTCGTTTCTAAGAATAACTGCTGCTACATTTATATCTGGAGCAATAGCATTTCCTATAGCGATTCTGGTTTATAATTCCAGAATTGCTAAGGATATTCTTAATCCGATAATCAGTGTTATGCGATATATTCCGGTGACTGCATTTTATCCATTGCTTATTATGTGGTTCGGGATAGATGAAATGATGAAAATTGTATTTTTGTTTATCGCAACATTCGTATATATGATGCCATCAGTTATATTATGTCTTGAAGAGGTAAATAGTGATCTAATAGACACCGGACTTACAATTGGAATGAGTAAATTACAAACGATATGGAGAATTCAGATTCCGGCATCATTGCCAGGAGTATTAAATAGCTACATCATGATGTATGGAATTGGATTTACATATATTGCAGTAGCTGAAACAATAAATGCTAAATATGGACTGGGATATATAATCCAGCAATCATCTTCCAGAGGAAGAACAGATTTAGTATTTATGGCAATCATTGTGATTATGATCATCAGTGTTATATTTGATTATGTATCTAAATGGTTAGTAAGGAAAATTTTTAAGTGGAGGTATATAAATGATTGAAATTCATGATTTATACACAGGATACAGTAGGGATAAACCACTTTTATTTGGGTTTAATTATAATTTTGATAATAAGATCTACGGGATCCTTGGAGAATCTGGATGCGGCAAGACAACTTTGTTAAGGACGGTTGCAGGATTAATCAAACCGTTATCTGGAGAAATTATCATAGATAATACTCCGGTTACAAAAGCAAGTAAAAATGAAGTATATATGATGCATCAGAACTATACTTCTTTTGATTGGTTAAATTGTCTTGACAATATACTAATTGCTAAAAAAGTTAAAGGCCATGTAGAACCAGAAGATATAGAAGCAGCTAAGAAGATGCTTTATTTAGTTGGTCTGAATGGAAACGAAAATAAATATCCTAAGCAGTTATCTGGAGGAATGAAACAGCGACTTGCGTTAGCAAGGACGTTATTTGCAAAACCAAAGATTCTTTTAATGGATGAACCGTTGTCAGCACTGGATGCTGAGACACGAAGTAATATGCAATTGTTAATTATGGATTTGCATAGGTTACTTGATAATACTGTGATCATGGTTACGCACAGTGAATCAGAAGCAAAGATAATGTGTGATGAAATATTGAAATTTTAGGAAGGAAATACGATGGGAATTTTAAAAAACTTATTTGTGGAAGAAGTACCGGATGAGACGCCTGATATTCCAGATGTAGATACTGATTTTGATACAACTGGGACTGACGTAGAGCTTGATTCAGTCAATACTGACACTTTGATTGATGATATTTACAGCCAGAATAATCTGGCAGATAAAACACAGTCAATTTTTAAAGTGGAAGAGTTAATAAAATCATTTCCAAAGGAAATGACGACAGAAACAAAAAGAAATTCAGTGTTGGCAACACTTGGTGTATTTGGCTTGACAGTGACTGATGTTGAGGCAGACGGAGAAAAAAGAGTTGATGTTTTAAGCGACATTCTCTCAAAGATTATTTGTGATTCTGAAGCTGTTGTTACTGAAAAAGAAAATGCTATTGAAGAACATAAAATGGAAATCGAGCGTCTGGAAAAGGAAATTGCTGATCAAAGGGCTGAAACAAAAACATCTGATGAAACTATTACTGCTGAAATTGACAGAATTAAAAATTTAATTAACTTTACTGTTGGAGGAAATGCATAATGGAACTTGGTAAACTGATTTTTATTGTTGCAGTGGTTGTTATTGTATTGATACTGATTCTGTTTCCGGAAGCAAGAAAATTACTGTCTGGATTTACTAGATTATTTATCAAAGATATGGCAACCACACCAGAAGGAGCAGAGGCTATCTATGAAGAAAAAATTGACCAGGCTCAGGAATCTTATAATAAAGCGGATAATGCATATAAGATTGCTGCTGGAAAATTAAGTAATGCACAGAAAGATCTCGATAGGAAAAGAAAAAGACTTGTTAATGTTGAAGCTGAGTGTGAATCTCTTGTGAAAACAAATCAAATCGAGCTTGCACAGTTAAAAGCAGAGGAAAGAGAAGAAATCCTTTCAGATATCCGCAGAGTTACCGGTTTGGTAAATGCCTATAAAGAAGCTACAGCCGCTGCAAAAGAGACACAGGAAAGGTGTGAAAAGAATCTTAGAAGTCTAAAGCGTGAAAGTAAAGAAGTTGTGGAGAATATGAAGGTAAAGAAGCAGCTTCAGGAAGTTTATGATGATATGGATGAACTGAAAAATGTCACTGCAACAGATAAATTGCTTGATTCTGTTCGAGATAAAAATAGAGATCTGGATGCCATTGTGGAAGGATCTAAAGTAGTACATAATAATAAAATGTCTACTAAACTTGAAAAGGCTGAAGCAGAAGCAAAAAAGAATAACAGCAACGATTATCTGAACAGTTTGAAAAAGAAATATAATAAATAAGGAGTAGTAAAATGAAGAAAGCAAAAAGATTTAGATTAACTAAAGCAGCAAAAATTCTGATTATGGTTCTGATTATAGCACTGCTTGGAGGAGGTATTTTTGCAGGTGTACAGACAGGCGTGATTCAGACGAAGAAAGATAAAAAGGAATTAATCGTAGCAAAGACAGATGATACAAATGTAAATAGAGAAAACAATGCGAATAAAGACAATAAAGCTGCAGATGATGATGCTACAATCAATTTATCGTTAGATGAATGGGTGGGTTGGAAATCGGTACTAGACGCTGCCGGAGGACTTTCAACGCAGCCAGGTTCTATATATGATAAACTTGGTGTCAAAGTAAATATCAATATTATTAATGATGCAACACAGTCAAGTAATGCTCTGATCAAAGGAGATCTGAACGCCGCTGGTTATACAATCAACAGAACTGCGTTTTTATCTAAGAAATTTACTGATGCCGGAAAAGAAGTAGTGATGCCGTATATTACAAATTACTCAAATGGTGGTGACGGTATTATTGCGAAGTCTTCTATTCAGAATGTAAATGATCTTGTAAATGCTAAAATTGGTGTACCAGAATTCTCTGAAGCTCAAACACTTGTAGTATGGTTTGTAAATAATTCTGATCTTTCAGCTAAGAAGAAAGCGAAAATTATTGATAATCTTGTATTATTTTCAACACCAGATGATGCAGCAAAAGCATTTTTTGCCGGTCAGATTGATGTTGCAGCAACCTGGGAACCATACCTGACTCAGGCAAAGAACATGACAGACGCACATGTATTATTTAGTACTGCAAGTTCTTCAAATCTTGTTATGGATGGAATTCTGTTTGATAAGAAATTTGCAGAAGCACATGCAGATGTAGTGGAGAAATTTATCCAGGGATCTCTGGAGGCAGCAGATATGTATAATACAGAATTTGATGCAATCCGTGAAGTAATGCCTATGTTTAATACTGCATCAGATGAAGATATTGTAGCAAATACGGAGTCTGCAAAACTGACAACATGGAAAGATAATTTAGATCTGTTAAATGGAACTGCAAAGACAATTTATTCAGATATGTGTAACGTATGGACATCAATTGGTGAGTCTGTAAATGCTGATCTTGTTAATAGTATTTTTGATGATACATATATTAATGCTATTTCAGATAAATTTAGTGCAACGGAAGTATCTAATACAAATACTGTAAAGGTTACAGAGGATAATAAAAAGGAAATTCAGGATACTGAAGCTTTATTACAGGGTAAAGCATCTGTTACATTTATTCAGAATACGGCAAAATTCTCTGATTCTGCTGCGGCATCTAAAGAACTTAATAAGTTTATTGACATTGCAAAGGTACTTGACGGTGCAATCATTGAAATTGCAGGAAATACAGACCCTAATCCGGAATCAGATCCTGAAGACGAGTATAATCATAAGTTGTCTTTACAAAGAGCAGAAGCTGTTAAAAACTATTTTGTTATGAATGGAATTTCTAACGGACGTATTGTAGTAGTTGGAAATGGATCCAGCAATCCTGTTGTTGATAATGACACTGATGAACATCGCGCAATGAATAGACGTACTGATGTATCATTTAAGATCATTGAGTAAGGAGTAATTATGGTTGCTTTAAATATAGAAACATTTGTTGTATGCCTTGTCATTGCTTTTTTGGCAGGTATTCTGGTTGCAAAAATTAAATTAAAGAAATAAAGGAGAAAAATTATGGGATTTACATTATTTGGAGAAAAATATAAATACGAAGTGGACAGTATTAATATTGGGATTTTTTGTCCAGATGGGACATTATTAATAGTTTTAAAACTTAAAGATGGTACATATAAATCAATTGATGTTAATCTTGGAGCAGAAAAATATAAGTCATTATGCAAAGAGAATGACATTACAAACAATGTGCCGGTTCTTGTTACACAAGAACATGTTAATAAATTAGATAAAGAAATGAAACCTAAGTACAAATGGGGAGACTGGATAGAAGGTTACATTTTTTTTATGGATCCATTTTCTTGTAAAGAAAAGTTATTAGCATATAAGGTTAGAACTAATGGTAAGAGAGTGCAGGTAGAATTCAAAGGTGTAAAGGCCATGGCATCTTGTAATATTGAAGCGGGAGATCAATTTAATTATCAGTTTGGTAAAAAATTAGCAGAACGAAGATTGATTGCGAAGTTAATTGAGAAACTTGCAAATGATACAAGTAAAATCAACAAAACAAATTAAATTAACTTTGTGCATTGACAAACATAACTTTATATGCTATACTAAATACATAGTCGAGGATGACAACAGCACAGAGGAGTGAAAGCTCCCTGTGCTAAATAAAAAGAAGAAAGAAATTTAATTATACAAACAATGGGCTATCGCCAAGCGGTAAGGCACAGCACTTTGACTGCTGCATTCGCGGGTTCGAATCCCGCTAGCCTAGCTTGAAAATTTAATTATACAAAAAGGAGATAAAAAAATGAGTAAAATTATTAGTACAGGTTCCACTTTTAGAATCTATGGAGATGATCTTGTAACACATGATCAGCTTCCAGCACAAATTTATTCTATTAGATGTTCAAAAATGACAGGATTTTATTTAGAAAGACATGCTGACATTGAGATCAATGAAGACAAAATATATGGCGTACATACGGAGAAAGTAAATAAAGTCTTAAATGCTTTTCCAAACTTTAATAAGAATCTTGGTGTTATCTTATCTGGAGCAAAAGGAATTGGAAAGTCTTTATTTTCTAAAATTCTTGCTGTTGAGGCTGTAAAGAAAGGGCTGCCGGTAATTATTGTTGATACATATATCCCTGGACTTGCTAATTTTATTGAAGAAATCGAACAGGAAGTAATGGTAATGTTCGATGAATTTGATAAAACATTCGGAGGAGTAAATAAATCAGATGGCATGGCTGATCCACAAACAGAATTACTTACATTATTTGATGGATTAGCACAGGGAAAGAAGTTATATGTTATCACTTGTAACAATCTTAATACTCTTAGTGATTATTTGGTAAATAGACCTGGAAGATTCCATTATCACTTTAGATTTGATTATCCAACAGATTCTGAGATTACAGAATACATGAGAGATAAGTTACACGAAGAGTATTACGGCGAAATTAATAAAGTAATTGTTTTCTCTAAAAGAGTTAACTTGAATTATGATTGTTTAAGAGCTATTGCATTTGAACTTAATACAGGATTACAATTTCAAGAAGCAATTAAAGATATGAATATCCTTCATATAAATGATACTGTTTATATTGCTACTTTGTATACAAAAGATGGTAAAAAAGATACAGAAGAAAAAAGCCTTGATTTATTTGATAAGACTGCTAATCATAGTTTATATTTTACAATAGATGGAAAATGGTTCTATGCAAAATTTTCTGGTGTTGACGTAAGATATGATTTTGACAGACATATTGATTTTGTTGATGGAAAAGATATTGAAATTGTTCCGGACGATGACTATGGAGATCTTACAGAAGAAGAAAAGGAAAAATACGAAAATATTAAAATTGATCATATCGTTTTTACAAAAAAAGAAGCAAAGGGACTTCATTATAATCTTACCGTATAAAATTTAATTAAACATTCCGGTGAATAAAAACTTTTGTATGTAGAAGTTCGGTTATAAGCATATGTCTTTCATTTTACTTTTTACCTCTTATAACTCGTTTGAAGCAGGTCTTACGAGTATAAATAAACTGTATAAGGGTAAGCCGGTAGTAACCTTATACAACAAGCGGATATGACGGAACTGGCAGACGTAGAAGGCTCAAACCCTTCGGAGAAATCGTGTGGGTTCGAATCCCACTATCCGTATTCGGACTATTCTTACGGATTTACTTGATGGCCTAAATAGTAATGAGGAGAAACAAGTCCGAAAGGTTAACCTTATATATTATATATCGTCTATAGGACATTAAAGAAGATTGAAAAGTTGGTGGAATACTGGAACCCAGTGATGAGGAAGCTGCGAATGTGTTGGTTGTATGGTTTGGACGCATTGAAAGGAAACATTTATATAGATGTGCTTTGTGCTAATGAGGTTGTGAGTGGGCGTTGGAGGAGGATCTGGTAGCAGATGTGTAATTAGTTACGAAGCAAAAAAGTAATTGAGTCAGTGAGGTAGAAATAATGTGGGAGGGCTTTTGAGAGTGATGACGATCGCTCGTGTAACTGACACGATTGCATAAGCAAGTTTTTTACAGATATTGTTACATTTCTATATTGTGGGTGTAATTATAACGCCCACTACATGGAAACTTAGCTCAGTTGGTTAGAGCAACCGGCTCATAACCGGTCGGTCCTGGGTTCGAGTCCCAGAGTTTCCATTTCTCCTGACGAAGGAGTGACTTTTATAAGCTGTAGAGTTTCAAAAAGAAACAAGCGAAAACTTGAATTAGATGATGAAAATTTAAAAGAATTACTTGAGAAAGTGAGAAGTTAAATGAAAATTAAAAATTTGACTGTTGGATTATTGATGGCTGGATTAGCACTTTCATGTACTGGATGTGACAAAGTGATAAACGAAAATGGGAAAAAGGTTAGTTCTTATGGACAATTTATAGAAATTAAAAGAAATTATTATACAGATAATATGGCAAATAATACGATTCAAAAATTCATGTATGATAAAGATACAAAAATTGTGTATGTATATACCGAGCGTTCAAAATCAACTTCTGCAATGCCATATTATGTGTTAGATGAAAATGGTAAACCAGAAATCGCAATCTATGGAGAAAATTATAATGGATAAGGAGAAAGAAAAAGTACACATAATCCTGTTGTGACTGCAGCACGACAGGTCATGCATGAAAAAACAAATTTTAAAAATGTCACATATCGTTAAAGACGATATGGGGGATGTAGTTTCGTGGGAAAACGTCGTTCTTGTGACAGTGAACGGAAACAGATGGTTCGACTCCTCTCATCCTTATTTTGTAATGATGTCGCGCGGATCGTTACAAAAGAAAATAGTAACTACTGAAATGTATATTTAAGGAGGCAGCAAACATGACAAAATATGATTTATGTACTGGTGATATCGTTCTTTCTACAAAGGGAAGCTACGGTATTGTGCTAATCGGAACTAATGGAGGCGATCAGATCAAATGGTACAGTAATAATAAAGGACAAGTTATTGATAAATTTAGATCACTTTCAATGATTAATGAAGACCTTACATTCAAATGTGATTTAGATAATCGTATTATCAAAGTATGGAGAACGAAAGATAAGTATTATCTTGGCGATAAAGCAATTACAAAATATCATACAGCAGAAGATCATGGATTTGAATGCATCTATGAAGAGTTAATTAAGGAAGTAACTATGGCTGAAGTAGAAGAAAAGTTCGGCTGTCGAGTAAAAATTGTTAAGGAATAAAATTTAATTATACAGGCACGTATAAATGAGAAATAGGAAATAATATTTGAAGCACTATCTTAAAAGATCAGTGCATAGATGTCAGTGTGACAATAAACTGCAAAGTTATTCCACTTCGGAAAGCGAGGTGAAATAATGGAGCAGAAGAAATTTATGGATATTCAACGTTTGAAAGAAGGATATGCAGATGGATTTGTACCGGGTGACTTAATTGTTATTCAGGAAAAATTCGACGGATCCAATGCAGCAGCTAGATATGATGCAGAGACTGGCAAAATGGTAGCTTTTTCCAGAAGACATACGTTGGATCAGAACAATACATTAAATGGTTTTTATAATTATGTGCAGGAGTTAAATCCTGAAGATTATAAAGACGTTCCGGACTATGTAATATTTGGAGAATGGTCTGGAGCAAGAAATGCGATTATTTATTATCCAGAAAATACTAAGAAATGGTACGTATTTGATATTTATGATGTAAAGGAAGAAAAATATCTTCCTCAGTCAGAAGTAAAGGCATTTACAGAGACACATGGACTTACATATATCAATACATTTTATGTTGGACCGTTTGTCAGTTGGGAACATGTACAAAGCTTTATGGATCATCCGGGATATGGAGAAATTCAAGAAGGTATTGTTATAAAGAACCAAACAAGATTAAACGATCCGAATAGCAGATTACCATTTGTAGTGAAAATCGTTGGAGATAAATTTCATGAAGTCGCAAAAATGAATCATGTTAAAAAGATTCAAGATCCACAAAAGTTGCAAGAACGAACAGAAGCACAGGAACTTGTAAAATCTGTCGTGACGCGGCGTAGAGTTGAAAAAGAGTTATATAAAATGCGTGATGAAGGAATCATCCCAACAGAGTGGTGTGAACAGGATATGAAAACTGTTGCAAGGAATCTTCCAAACAGAATTTATACAGATTGTGTAAAAGAAGAACCGGAAGTAGTTCGAGCAGCAGGACAATATTTTGGAAAATTCTGTTCCGTTATTTCGATGAATTACGCACGAGAGATTATTCTCGGTCCGACTGGAGCAAAGTAAGGCGAAAGGAGGACACGAATGGTGGCAACAGCATTTAGTAGATTATGTACTTCTTGTAAAAAAAGATTTGCATACAAACAAACAGACACCATCTTTGATGAGAATGGATATGGATATTCAACCAAGCTTGTGAAATGCAAACATTGTGGGCGATTAAATGTGATTCGATATTTTGAAGATGACTCGATGAAATTAAACAATGATAGAAAATATTATGATTATGACATGGTATAGAATAGGAGAATAATAAATAATGGCAAAACAGAAAGAAAAAAAACCGTTAGATAAAAAAGGCTGGGTTCAGACATTTGAATTGATTGGAAAAGCATGTATTAAAGATTATACATTCAAAATTGATGAACATTCTAAGAAAAGCGACTGGATTTACAATTCTATTAACCTGAATGTTGACTGCGGTGATAAATACGGAAAAGTTGGCTGCGAATTAATGGGTGGTTATGGAGCTGGCAGAAACAATGTTATTTATGTTCATGGCAAAGATGAGAATGGTGGAGATGATTTTGATAACAGATACCAGATTGATTTTGATGATCGATTTGACGAGGATATTCTAAAAGATATCGGAGAGCTTTGCTTTATCAAAATTGGTATTGAGAAGGATACAAAAGGTGAAGTTGTTATCAATAAATTCTTACATGCATATGATGCAATTAAATATCTGTCTGAAGCATTGCAGGATGGTATGGAGATTAAGGTAAGAGGGCAGTTAAAATATACTGTATATGACAAACATATACAAGTAAGAAAAGAAATTAACAGTATTTATCTTCCAAGGGAGAAGGAATTGAATACTTATGAAGCAGCATTTACTCAGTCAATGCTTCTTGACAAGTATTCAATCGGCAAAGCAGATAAAGATAAATGCGTATTCCCGATAACGGCATATATTCTGGAAAAATTTAAGGAATATAACGGTAATGACTTAACTGAAGGTGGCACTGTAAAAGGTGGAAAGTTTGTACCTTTGAGAAAGACATTTGAATATGCTTATGATCCGGAAGATGAAAAATCTATTGAGCGCGCTGGAAAACTTTTCAAAGTTAAGAAAAACGTGACATTGATTACTTGTCAAGGAGTATTTGTTGAAGGCGGTGCAGTGATCCAGACAACTGAAGACGATTTACCAGACGATATTAAAGAACTGGTAGAAATGGGAGCTTACAGTTTGGAAGAAGCATTAGCACTTTGTACAGAAAATGCTAGTAAAGAACGCAGGATGTTACTTACTAGACCAGTTATTAAGTTAGTTGGAGAAGATGGATCTAAGATTCCACAGATTCAGAAATTCGATTCTATGTATTCAGAAGATGATCTTGTATTAGATTATCTGATTGAAGCAGATGATGACGAAGAAGTGGATGAAGTAGAGGAAGATTCAGAAACTGATACAACGGAGCAGGATGAAGAAATTGATTATGATTCAATGTTAGATTCTCTGCTTGATGATTAATGACTATAAATAATTAAATTATACAAAGTACAGAAAGGAAACAAATACTATGGGATACGGAAAAAAGAATACAATTAAAATTGATCCTTTATCATATAATATTGGACTTATTGGGGAAAGTGGTATCGGTAAAACAACAATTATTAAAGAGATGTGCGAGAAACTTGTAGGTGAAGATGGATATCGTTTTCTTGAGTGTGGCAAAGAAGATGGTGCCGACGGTATTAATGGAATTAACTATTTGAATTGTCCGGAATGGTCAATGGATTACGATGAAGAGACAAACAGTATTGGATTTGAAGATTTTGTTGATGATGTCGTTGAGAATAAATCTACAGAATATCCGGATTTGAAAACAGTTGTTATTGATACATATGATCAGCTTGTAGAAATTGCAAAGCCAGAAGTCATTCGTATGCATAATGCGGAGAATCCTGAGAAACCGGTAAAATCTATCAAAGCAGCTTTTGGTGGTTATATGGCCGGAGAGGATAAGGCAACAGAAATTGTTTTGAATAAGTTATGGGAACTGAAATCGGTTGGTGTTCATTTCATTATTATTGGACACGTTAAGCAGCGTACACAAGATGATGTAACGACGGGACAGACATATACTTCTCTAACAACTAATATGTCAATGAGAGATTTTAATGCAATCAAAACAAAATTACATTTTCTTGGTGTTGCTTCTATTGATAGAGAAATCGTGCAGGAAAAGACTGGCAAGACTAAAAAGGAAGGTAAAAAAGATGTAGATATTATGAAAGGTGTAATTACAAGCGAAAGCCGTAAAATTACATTCCGTGATGATTCTTATTCTATCGATTCCAAATCAAGATTTGCTGACATTGTTCCGGAAATTGAATTTAGTTCAGATGCATTAATCAAGGCTCTTACAGATGCTATCAAAGCCGAAGCATCTAAAGGGAGTAAATCTGTTGATGAATTAAAGAAAGAACAGGATTCAGCTGCAGAAAAAAGAGCTGAAAAGATTGCGGAAGCTGAGGCAGAATCTAAAATACAGAAAGAACTTAGTGAAATCACAGAAAAGATTAAGGCGTTCTGTATTGCTAATAAAGGTAAAACAGCAAAATTAAAACCACTTGTAGCTGCAGCTAAAGAAATGGGTTATGACAATCCGATGAAAGTAACAAATATTGATGACGCAAAAAAGATTCTTGAACTTACTGTTGCGTAAATAAATATTGATCCCAGGGCTTCTGCCTTGGGATTTCTAAGGAGAATAACATTGAGTAAGGAAAATAAAAAGGACACAACTGGTTGGAAAAATGAAGACTTCTTACAAATGTGTGATTGGGTTGAAAGAGAATTGATGGGGTATTCTGGGACGCAGCGTTTGCATAAGAACGCATGTCTAAGATTGCAGGGGCTAAGAAAAGGACAAAGTATGGCGAATAATTCTCATGAAATGTATGGAGAATATCCTATTGATGTTATTTTTAATACTTTTAAAGCGAACAAATATGTCATTTTAAAAGCAATAAAAGGAAAAACATTTAACAGCGAAGATCAGAAAGTGGCTTACATTTGTGCTATTGTAAGCAGCCGAATTAATGATATGTACACCAGAATGAAAAATGCAAAGAAAAGCGAAGAGAAGTCTGAAAAGATTGATATAGGAGCGCAAAATAGTGAAGCCGCTAAATATCAACGTCAGACGGAAGAGGTCATAAATTCTACATTCGAGGGGATTTGGTAATTGACATCTATCACTACTAAGACGAAGGATCGCAGTAGTGCGAAAACAATGTCTCCTTTTGAAAAGGAATGTATTGAGACTATTAAAAAGGTAAATGAATATAAGTTAATTGCAGAAGCAAATGCAGTGTCTTCTATTTACAAGAACCCGGATTTAGTCAGAGACACTTCTTTGAAACTGGAAGATATAACAAATAATGCTTGGAGAGTATATTTTTCAATTGCGAACGATATCATCAATGTAGAACAAAAAAATACATTAGATGAAATTACAATCAATATGTATCTATCGAAACATTCAAAATTAAGTAAGAAATACGATGAATATGGTGGATATGGGAAGATTGAAAGTTCATTTACATACATCGAAGAGGCTAATTTTGATTCTTATGTGAATGAGGTAAAAAAGTGGAACGCTGTAATGAAATTAGCCCGAATGGGCTTTCCTGTAAAAGAAAAGTTAAGTAAATATGTCGATGCTAAAGCTGAAGATATATATAACGAACTTGAGGCACTTTTGAATCACACATTTATTAATGTGGAATCTGAAGTTAAAACTTATAATGCCTGCGACGGATTATTTGATTTGATTGATAAATTAAATGCTGGGAGTCAGGTAGGAATGCCACTTAAACATTGTGATATTTTGAACAGAGAAATTGGCGGCATTAATTTTAATGGAAACATTTATGGTCTAGGTGCCAATTCAGGTGTTGGAAAATCAACAACAGCAATCAACTACTTAATGCCTTCAGTGTTAGAACATAATGAAAAAATGGTCATTATGATTAATGAAGAAGATCAGGACAAAGTAAAGAAAGAGTTACTTATCTGGGTTGCAAATAATTTATATAGTGCTGGACTACATAAATATATTTTGCGCGACGGCCATTTTAGTAAAGATGTTTTAGATAAGCTTCGTAAAGCAGCAAAATATCTTGAAGAGTTAAAAGAACGCAGAAATATTACAATCGTTCCCTTTGAAAAATATACTGTCAAAGCAGCAATCAAAGTAATAAAAAAATACTCTAGTATGGGAGTAAGGCTGTTTGTTCTGGATACATTAAAAGAGTCATCTGATTCAAGAGACACAGAAACATGGAAATCTATGGAACGAGATATGGTTGATCTTTACGATGTTGTGAAACCAGCTGCTAAAAACGTGGCATTATTTGTTACATATCAGTTAGGGAAAGCTTCAGTAAAGATGAGGTATCTTACAAATAATGAAATTGGACAAGCAAAGAATATATTGGATGTATTTAGTGTGAATTTAATGATGCGTAAACCATTTGAAGATGAATTTCCTGGTGGTTCACATGAGATTAAAGCTTATAAGTTGGCGGGGAAAAATAATTCCTCAAAGATTCCGTATCATCTGGATCCGGATAAACATTATATGATCACATTTATTACTAAAAATAGATTTGGGGCTACAGACCAATTCCAGATAATCTCAGAGTATGATCTGAGTACAAATATGCACAAAGATGTTGCTATTTGTAATATAGCACAAGATTTTTAAGCGGAAAGTAAATATGATTGCATTAGAGATTAAGGAATACATTCAAAAAAATGGAAAAATACCTTATGTTTTAGAAAGCATTGGGTGTAGCAATATAGTATATCATGATAACAAGGATTATTATAGCTGCTCTAATGCGGTAGGTGGCGACTGTAACAATCCAGCCGCCATCAATATAAGAAATAATAAATATTTGAATTATCGAAATTATACCAGAGGAGTTGAATATGACGATGGTGAAGATTTAATTTCTTTAGTTCAGTACAACAAAAATATCGACTTTGCAGGAGCAATGAAATATCTTCATAAGCTTTTTGGATTGAAGAACATTTACAAAGGGAAAGAGGAGAAAAAGAAACCTGATGATACATGGTTTATATTCTCAAAATTTGCGGTTAAGCGTAGGAAATGTAATGTAGCTGACTTTGATCCTATGAGTGAAGATGTTTTAAATGATTTTGTTCCATATATTCATATTGATTTATTTCGCGAAGGGATTGTAAAACGAACAATTAAAAAATTTGGACTTGGATATTCGTATAGATGGAAGAGAACAATATTTCCAATCAGGTATTGGTTAGACGGCACTTTGATGGGATATAACGCTCGGAGTTCTGTTGAGAATTGCTCTGAGTTTGGAATCCCAAAGTATCTTATCACTCCTGGGATGCGAAAAGAAATTAACATATATGGATTATGGGAAAATTATAAGGACATCCAAAAGGCAGGATACATTGTAATATTCGAAGCCGAGAAATCTGTTCTTAAAAGAGATAGCAGAATGGATCCAACCGGCGGTGCAATTGAAGGCCATGTACTTTCAGATGAGCAGGTGCGAATTATACTTGGCATCGGAGTAGAAGAAGTTATTATTGCGATGGATAATGATGTTCCAATAGAAGAGGTCTGGAATATGTGTGAGAAGTTTTACGGATTACGCAAAGTTAGCTACATTCGTGATAAATGGAAACTGCTTGGGCCAAAGGACTCACCTGCAGATGCGCCAAATAAGATATATAACCTCCTATTTAAATGGAGAGTTCCTTATGATGAAAGTAAACACAGAGAATATTTAAGGAGTATAAAAAGTGGTAAATAAAAAAACTTGGAAAGAATTTAGAGATTCCGGATTATTATGGTTTATGAACATGATCTTGCATACGTTTGGGTGGGCCATCACTTTAGAAATTAATGATGATGAAATTACAGACGTATACCCTGCGAGGGTGAAATATCGTGGATTTAGTGAAAAAATAAATACAGATGGATATAAGAAAGTGGCAAAGTATCTTGCCGAGAATTATGAAGAAATTTTAAAAGAATCTGAGGAATAGTTGAGATTAAGTTATGAAGAACTGCAGAAGATGTGCGAGGCACTTGGAGTCGATAGACTCAATTCATGGAGCCGTGTAAACTGCGTACACAATGGTCTCTATGAGTATTTTTTGAAGTATGTATTACATAAAAAAGAGGATCGTGATGATTCTATTTATAAAGTAACTGGCGGTATTAGTCATGATATTATAGAGCGATTTTATACTGAAGAATTAGCTTATGAAAAAATGGCTGAAGAGTTTGACGAAGGATGGATGATGGCATTTGATATTGCTGATCTAAAATTTGTTCGTGGAGATGGTGCCAGAAACAATAGTATTGCAACTAAGTATTATTATGATTTGAAAAATTTCTTTGAGACACACGAGAAGATTACTGATCATATTGATATTGAAAAGTTTGTAACCGTAAAGGTTGGTGATGAATATTACCAGGGGTATATTGACGCTCTGGTGACAGATGAAAATGGTAATTATACTATATTAGATTGGAAGACAAGCAGCATATATAAGGGAGATAAAGCGAAAAATGAGTGCGGGCAGTTGGTTATGTACTCTATAGCTTTACATCAGATGGGAATACCATTTGAAAAAATCAAAATAGCATGGAATTTCCTTAAATATCAGTGTGTAACTGTTCAATCTAAAAAAGGTGTAAAGAAAGTAAGAGAAATCGAACGCTTTGAGCTTGGGGAGAAGCTACAGGCAAATACAAAGATGTGGTTAAAAGAATTCGGATATGAAGAAAACATGTTGGAGTATCTGGATAAATTAGCTCAAACAAATGATATTACCTGTCTTCCACCGGAAGTGCAGGAGAAATATGAATTGCATGATTGTTATGTATATGTTGACTTGACTCCGGAGCTAATTCAGTATTGGGAAAATTTTATTATCAATACTATGAAAATGATTCGTGACAAAGAAGCTATATATGCGGAACTAAAGGCAGCAGGAAAATATGATGAAGCAGATAAACTTTGGTGGGAAGATGAAGAGAGTCTAAAAAAGCAAAGTTATTATCTTACGAATTTGTGTGGCTATTCCACTAAACTTTATAAACCGTTAAAAGCTTATCTTGATGCTCAAGATGCAAAGAAAAATGGAAATATTTTGGATACGAAAAATAAGCAGGATGAAGAATACGACATTGACAATTTAGATTGGCTTAACGATTTATAAGGAGATAAAATGGGACAGTATACTATTTATCATTGCCACTCAAACCGTTCTCTTCTTGATAGTTGTACTGGTTATAAAGAATATGCAGACCGTGTATCGGAGCTAGGGTATAAAGCCTTAGCTCTGACGGAACATGGTAATGCCTACAATTGGGTTGAAAAAAAGATGTATATCAATTCAAAAGGATTGAAATACATACACGGAGTTGAGTGTTATTTAACAGCTTCACTAGAAGAGAAGGTGAGGGACAATTATCATACAATTCTTTTGGCTAAAAACTATGAAGGTGTAAAAGAAATCAATCTTTTGATTGATAAATCTACACAACCGGATCATAGATATTATAAACCACGTATTACATTTGAAGAATTTTTTAATATTTCAGATAATGTAATCAAGATTTCTGCTTGTTTGGCATCACCTTTGAATAAATACCCAAAGGATATCCAAAAGCAAATAGCGGAAAAGTCTGCAGCATTAAAGCAGGAACTGGCAAATAAAGTAGCTGAACTTGAAAAACAGAAGAATGATCAAAAAGCCATGATAAAATGGTTGAAACAGTTTGATGAAAATGGATGCATCCCTGAAGATTTGTATCCGCATTATATCGAAGCACAAATTGATGAACTGAAACAGTATTATAACAATCAGCTTGAAGAAGTTCAGCTTATGAATGTTACAGCGAGGGAAATTTTCCATAAGCTGTTGGAGACATATGACTATTATGAGATTCAGCCGCATGATTTTCCAGAGCAGAAACGATATAACGAATTTTTATATGCTGCATCAAAACAGACAGGGAAACCTTTAATCGCCGGAACAGATACACATAGCATTGATTATTATAAAGCTGAATGCAGAAGCATTTTACAGAAAGCAAAACGTATCGAATATGCTGATGAAGATAAATTTGATCTGACATTAAAGACTTACGAAGAGTTGGTTGAAATGTTCCGTATTCAGAATTGCGATATTCCATTTGATGTGATTCTGCATGCAATAGAGAATACAAATGTGATGGCCGATTCTGTTACTGATTTCGAACTTGATACTTCTGTAAAATATCCAAAATTATACGACAATGAAGAGGAAGTATTAAAGAAAAGAATTTTTGATAAATTGCATGAGAAAATTGATGCAGGAATTATCAAAAAGGAAAAAATTCCAGAATACGTGAAGCGTATCAAAGAGGAAATGCGTGTATTTAAAAAGATTAATATGATTGGATTTATGCTCTTTATGTCCGAACTGGTATGTTGGTGTTGGGAAAATGGTATACCAGTTGGGCCATGTAGAGGATCTGTAGGTGGTTCTACTGTTGCATACATAACAGATATCATTGATGTTGATCCAGTTATATGGAATACAATTTTCTCACGATTTGCGAATGAAGATCGTGAAGAGGTTGGAGATATCGATCTTGATATTTCACCAGATCAGCGAGAATTAGTCTACAATCACATCATTGAGTCATTTGGATATGATAAGACAGCATATATTCTTGCTATCGGAACTGTGTCTGATAAAGGCACTATTGATGAGATCGGGCGCGCTTTAGATATTCCACTTGATGAGGTTGCGCATATCAAGGAGATGTATAGTGCCTATAAAGATGCAATTGAATCAACCGGAAAAAGAATTAAAGAAATCGAAGATATGATTCATTTCGATGAGATTAAACAGGCAGATAAAGAATCAGAATATTATGGCTTACGTCGTGATTATGAAAATAAGATAACTGAGCATGATAAGGCTATAAAACATATGAATGATTTGAAAGATAATCAGTACAGGAAATTGTTCTATTATTTTGATGGAATTAATGGTACTCCGGTTTCTCAGTCAATTCATCCGGCAGGCATTGTAGTTTCTCCGGTAACACTTCCAGACAACTATGGAACGTTTTGGAATGATGGAAAACGTATTATGTGTATTAATATGGAAGAAATTCATGATGGTGCCGGTCTTGTTAAATACGATTTACTTGGCCTAAAGAATCTGGAAATTATTCGAAAGTGCTATGAATATGCCGGACTTCCATATCCAAAATCACATCAGATTAACTGGAATGATAAGAAGGTATGGAATGATATTGTTCTTTGTCCTGCTGGCGTATTTCAGTTCGAATCGCCATACGCATATGAAATGCTTAAGAATTATGGCCCACAATGTATCAACGATTTATCAATGATAAATGCGTCACTAAGACCATCTGGGGCTTCATATCGAGATAGACTTTTGGCAGGTGAGACAAATAAAAATCCATCACCACTTATTGATGAATTGCTGAAAGATAATAGAGGATTTCTTATTTTTCAGGAGGATACCATTAAGTTTCTTCAAAATATATGTGGATTAAGCGGATCAGCTGCTGATAATGTTCGACGAGCAATCGGACGTAAGCAAATGGATCGATTGCAGAAAGCTTTGCCTAATATTTTGGACGGGTATTGTAAAATGTCTTCTCAGCCAAGAGAAATAGCAGAACAGGAAGCAAAGGCATTCTTACAGATTATTGAGGATAGTGCAAATTATCAATTTGGATATAATCATTCAACAGGATACTCTATGATTGGTTATATGTGCGCATTCTGCCGGTATTATTATCCAGAAGAATTTATCGCTGCATATCTAAACTGCGCAAACAATACAGACGATATCCTTATGGGGACTGAATTGGCGAAGATAAAGAACATTGAGATTAAGAATATCAAATTCAGAAAATCCGGAGCTGAATATACAGTAGATAAGAAGAATCATGCATTATATAAAGGTATTGCATCAATTAAATTCTGTAATGCTCAAATAGCAGATGATCTTCTTGAGCTGGCAACGAATCGATATAACAATTTTACAGAAGTTCTGGCAGATGTAAATACAAAAACATCTGTGAATTCCAGACAGTTAACGATTCTTATTGGATTAAATTATTTCGAGGAGTTTGGAAAAAATCAGTATTTGATGCAAGTAACGGATCTTTATAATAAATTTGCTACATGCAAAATTATCAGTAAAAAGAAACTGGAAGAGCTTGGATTAACAGAATATTTGATGAAGAAATACGCCGGAAAAGAAACCGCTTCTCAATACAGAGAATTAGATAACACTGGATTAATTTCTGAATTATCCACGCGTTTGGAAGATAAAGCAATGTCTGTTATTGATCAGGTGAAGTTTGAAAAGGAATATTTACAATATGTCGTATATGTAAATCCAAAAGTAAATCAATGTTTTTACGTCGTGACAGATTATAAAACTTTCAAGGAAGTCAGAAAACCATATTGTGTATTACATAATATTAAAACCGGAGAGGATGTAAAAGCAAGAGTAACCAGTATAAAAGTATATCAGGATAATCCGTTTGGTGAATTTTCTATTTTGAAAGTTCCATACTTTACAAAGAAAAAGAAGAAAAAATGTGTGAATGGAACATGGCAGGAAACAGATGAACTTGAAAATATACTTGATGAATATGAAGTAATTAAATAGGTGTGAATATGAGTAAAAAAGAAGTGAAATTTAATTGTAAAATCGTAAAGTGCATGTATAATTCGGAGGATTATAAGATTTATGCTACAGATGTAGATAAAAAAGAGTTTCCCAATATTAAGCATAATAAATATGATAATGTTACTATTTATGGAAACGTACATAATTTAGTAGTTTCACAGTCGTATGAAATTACGGCTGTGGAACAGCTCGATAAATATGGTTTTGGGTATGATATTGTAAATGTGAGAATGGATAAGCCTAAAAATGAAGAAGAAGTTTATATGTTCTTAAGAGAAATTTTAACTGAGAACCAGGCAGGAGTACTTTGGCAGCATTATCCAGATATTATTGATATTGTGTTAAGAGGAGAAGCTGACACTGTTGATCTTGATAAATTAAAAGGTATCGGAGAAAAAACATTTGAAACTATTAAAACAAAAATAGTTGAGAATTATTGTATCTATGATTTAGTAATTGAATTTGGTGGAATTCTCACAATGTCAATGTTAAAGAAATTATATGATGAATTTAAATCAATCCCCAAAATGAAACAAGAATTGAGGAAACAACCATATAAATCTTTGACAAAAATATCTGGTGTAGGTTTTATTAAGGCAGATAGTATTCTTTTAGAATTGCAGAGACTTGGCAAGATCAATTTTCCGTTTGAATTAAAATCATCTGCGCAAAGATGTGCGGCATGTATGGAATATTATTTGGAAGAGAATCAAAAGGAGGGAAATACTAAAATGGATCTCCGCGATCTCAGAAAACAGGTTGTGAGACTTGTTCCTGCTTGTTCATCACATTATGTTGAATGTTTAAAGGATCCAGATATTTATTATAACAAAGATACTTTTGAGGTATCTTTAAAATCCACACATGATACTGAAACTGCTATAGCTGCTGTATTATTTTCAGCAAACTTAAAGCCTAAAATATGGGATTTTGACTGGAAGAGTTATCAAACAGCAGGAGAGTATCATTTGACTGACGAACAAACCAGTGCATTGGAATGTATATGTAACAATAATATCATGATTTTAAATGGTTTTGCAGGATCTGGTAAAAGTGCTACTTCCGCAATGATCATCAAAATGTTGGAGGATAACAGTATCTCATATACTTTGATGGCTCCAACAGGACGTGCTGCAAAAGTACTGAGTGATTATACTGGCAGGCCAGCGGCTACAATTCATCGTGGATTAGGTTATATGCCCAAGAATAGGTGGGGGTATAATGATGAATGTCAATTGCCATTTGATGTTGTTCTTGTAGATGAATTCTCTATGACAGATATATTTCTGTTCTTACATTTGTGTGACGCGATTGATTTTAGCAGAACAAAACTTATTGTTGTAGGTGATTCAGCGCAGCTTCCATCTGTTGGACCGGGAAATCTACTTTACGATATGATCAATTCATTTGTTATACCTACGGTGACTTTGAATCAAATTTTCAGATATGCTGAGGGTGGGTTAATGAAAGTTGCTACTGATGTTAGAAATATGAAACCATATTTATATGATTTGAGTAATGGTATGGTAAAATTTGGCAAGGATTATACTTTTATTAATGCTAATAATGAACAATCAGTAAAATGTGCAATTGGATTATATCAGAAGCTTCTTTCTCAATATGTTCCTGAAGATATCCTTGTTCTATCTGCTTTCAATAAAGGTGATTGTGGTACTATTGCAATTAATAATGCAGTCCAGAAAATTGCTAATCCAAACTATGGATCAGAAAAATGTATCAAATCTGGAGATACAACATATTACGTGGGTGATATAGTAATTCAGATCAAAAATAATTATGAAGCAGAAGTGGATATGGGGGATATGAAAATAGAAAATGATTCTCAAAATGACGAACCTTCTATAGATAACACATTTATTCCTAATGGTATGTTAGGAAAGATTATTGATATTTATGACGAAATTATTCCATATACAAATGAACATAAGACAGGCGCTATTATTGATTTTGATGGTGTCAGAGTAAAATATGAAAAATCAGAAATGTCAATGTTGCTGCTTGGATATGCAATTTCTATTCATAAAAGCCAAGGAGGAAGTGCTAAGGTGACGATTACACTTACACCATCTTGTCATGCTTATATGATGAATTCTAATTTATTATATGTGGCATTAACACGTACAAAAGAAAAATGCTTTCATATTGGAGATAAAGACACTGTAAACAGATCCATTAAAAAGAAAGAGAATTTTAAGAGGAACACTTTTTTATTAGATATATTAAAGAAGATAAAAATTAAATTAAACAAAGAGGAGAGCAAATGAAGTCAGAATTATTTAAGAACGAATTAAAAACAATTACTTCAGATGATATCCGTGATTTTGCAAAAGTTGTCTTGGATGATGCTCCTGACTATTTTTTCAAGGTTGCGGCGAGTTCTACAGGTAAATATCACCCGGCATATGCGCTGGGTGATGGAGGTTTAATGCGCCATACTAAAGCAGTATTAAGGATTTACAATTATATCATCGGATTAGAACAGTACCAGAATCAGTTTGATGAGAGATGGATAGATCTTGGACGTGTTACTTGTTTGGCACATGATATTCAAAAGTCTGGTACTGCAGAAATATATGAAGAAAAAGCAAAGGATGGAAAAAAGGTGTTTACTGTATTTAATCATCCGTTGTTGGCAGCAGAATATATTCGTAATTATAAAGGATTATATCTCGAAGATGATGAACTTGAGATTATTGCTGATGCTGTTTCGTCTCATATGGGACAATGGAACACAAGTGATAGAGAAAGTATTGTATTACCAAAGCCAAAATCACAGTTAGGGAAAATTGTACATGTAGCAGATTATTTGGCTTCCAGAAAAGACATTGATATTTCTTTTAAAGATGATACTGATGCATATGATTTACCGGATATTGAGACATACAAATGTCCATACAAAAAGCATAAGGATGAATTACTGACAGATGTTGCAAAGACAGATCCTGAGTATCTGGAGTGGCTACATGAAAATGTTAATATGAGAGAACCTATGAAAACATTCGTAGATGAACTTTTAAAAAACAAAACAAATTAAATTAACTTTTTGTATTGACATCAGAAACCTATGGTGCTATTATAATGGCACAGGGAAAACAAATTAAATTAACTCAAGGAGATATGTAGACATGAAAGTAACCCTTACAGAAATGCACTCAATCAGAGATGCAATCAGAACAATGTACATGAGCAAAAGAACATGGAATGGAGAGATAGAGCAGCAGCTCAAAGAAATGGTAGATTATTGCACAGATCGTTATGGGAGGCCATTAGATCTGCCAGAGGATGATGAATTAAAAATTAAATTCGACAAAGAAGTAGCAAAACTTCTTAAATGGGGACAAAAGCATATCACAATGCTGCGATTTGAAGATATTTCAGTTGTTGTAGAAGGTCTTCATAGAGGAGCAACCGACGATCTTGACTCCCACGCAAAGAGAATGGATAACAGAATTATTCGTAGCAGTACAAGGCTTGCAGATTATCATGAAGGAGAAGTTTCTGAATGGTACGAAGATAAAATTATCACATGGGATGAAGTATTAAAATATCTTGGAACGAAAATTCCTGGCGAGATTAGTTATTATGGTGATACTTATGTAAGGTCAAATAATGGTTTCATTAAAAAAGGATTAGAAAATAATAAAGATGTAAAACGTGGTTTATATCCACTGGCAATTCCCATGAATTTTACTTTCAAAATAAATATTACTGAATTAGCGCATATTTATGTTGAGAGAGGCTCAAAAGATGGCGGCGCTCATGGAACAGCTGCCCCAGAGCTTCAGATCATGATTGAAGATTTAATTAATCAGATTGAGTCTTGGTATCCGGGAATTAATAGAGAATTACTTTTAAAGATTGCGAGCAATAATGTATGAATGTATATTTTGCAAACGGAACTAATATTGTAGTTGGATGCGATAATGAAAAAGATAGTTATTATTTTTGCCAGAAAGAGGGTAATGAGTGCTGCAAGAAAGATACTTGCAAAAGATTTCTTGATTCAGATGGCAATGTAAGCACAAGACTTTTTAAGATTATGTGTAATGATGAAAATCATCACATCTTATATATACCGGAAAGGAATGAAACAAATAATGCATAAAAAGTTAGTATTTTTATTTATTGGAAGAACCGCTTCTGGTAAATCATCACTTGCAAGATATATATGCGAGACATTAGGACTTCGACAGGTAAAAAGCATTACAACAAGACTACCGCGCAAAGATGAAATAACAGGATATGAAGATCATTACTTTGTATCTGAGAGCGAATTCAATGAAATTAAATTTAAAGAAGGCTTTGTAGCGTATACTGAAATTAATGGAATTAAATATGGAACTACATACGATGAGGTTTTGAACTCAGATATTTATGTAATTGATCCGAACGGAGCAAAGTATTTGAAAGAACATTGCAAAGATGAATTTAAATTTATCGAGATTTATTTTTCTTCACCATTTGAATTAGCAAAAGACAGGTTCCTTAAAAGAGATGGATCAGAAGAAGAATTTTACTCCAGATATAACAGTGAAGATGAACAATTCACTAAATATGAAGAAGCTGAATGGTATGACCACTTGTTTGTGAATGATATGAGCTTTTCGAAAGCTGCAGAAGCATTATGTGACTTACTTAAGAGTGAAATGGAAAAGGAGAAATCGTTATGAATGTAGTTAAAAAGGATTTAACAGTTGAACCTTTTAACGATCAGAAAATTGTTGATGCCGTAAATAAGTCAGCATCACGAGTAATGGTCGAGTTAACAAATGATGATTATAAAAGAATCATAGATCTTGTTTGGGACGAGCTTATTGCTGATGATATAGATGAAAATACCACATGTACAGTAGAAGAATTACATAATGCAGTAGAATCCGCATTGGATGAATTTAATCCAAAGATTGCAAAGTCTTATAAAGATTATCGTAATTATAAGAAAGAATTTGTTCATATGATGGATGACGTTTTCACCAAGAGTCAGGCAATCCGTTATATTGGCGATAAAAGTAATGCCAATACAGACAGTGCGCTTGTAGCTACAAAGCGAAGCCTGATCTTTAATGAACTGAACAAA
>ERZ791846.164-NODE-164-length-48140-cov-3.83702_pt1 | contig 48140 bp, 73 predicted proteins | sample MGYA00510289_ERZ791846 | MGnify/ENA primary metagenome ERZ791846 (study PRJEB30046, sample SAMN00715274) | human gut metagenome | study: EMG produced TPA metagenomics assembly of the A metagenome-wide association study of gut microbiota in type 2... | reverse complement strand
TCATATTCTTCTTCAATTTCTTCTCGTGATCCATATCCATTAAAACTAGGAAGACTACCAAATAATTCATTATGTTTTTCCATTTGTCTAAAAATAACAATACTTTTCTCTGGAAAATTTCCCATGTGTGTAGCGTAGCTATCAATTTGAATAATTGACTTATCTTTTTTGTTTACATAAACATCTCCAAGCTTCATATCATTTCTCCCTATTCTATACTGGTTTTCATCTAATCAATTCGTATTAAATCTCCATTAGAATCAGTTACCCATTTATCATTTACAGTTCCACTAACAACAACTTCCATTTTCTCATAATCTATATGAGCAAGAAGTCCCCTTTCAACCAACCAATTTCTTGCACGTTCTAACTCTTTTCTTGTCTGGAATCTCCATCCTGTCATTTGACCTTTAATCAATTTATTTCCTCCATGAAATTCTCGTTTCAAATTGACTTACATTCTCTGTATTCTGATTCTGTAATTAAACATTCATCATACATATCTTCAAGTGTTCTAAATACTGCAAAAGCTCTTCTACTTGACCAACAGAATCCATCAAATTCACCTATAAGTGCATCTGTATTTTCTTCTTCCTGCTTCTCTAACTTTTTTGTCAAATCACTCTTATAAAAGAAAAATAATTTATATTTAGCAGCCTTGATTCTTAACATTTCTATTTCGTATTCTTGTGAAATTAATTTCTCTTGTAATCATAATTTCTTTCCTCCGCTACAAAAATCATATACCGGCTGAACATCACCAATGTTAAATCCACTCTCAAACCAACAATGATCTGATACATCTGGAATATCTACAATAATATGATCTGCATATGTTTCCTTTACCGTACCTGTATATGCATCCCCATCAAGCCTGCATTTTACTATTTGCCCTACTTTAAATAAATGTGTTAAATCCGCCATTTGAATACCGCCCTTTCATAATTTCCTCCATTTTCAACCTGAAACTTTTGTTTCAAATACAATTCTTTAGCATTTCTATCGCTTCATTTAACGCTGCCTGTTTTTCATTCAATTCTTTTTGTAACCTCTTTATCGTCTCATCTCTGTCCTTCACCATAAACTTTAACTGTTCTTTTGTAGCATTATGTATATTCAAATACTCTCCATTTTCATACTGTTTATTTGTCATAATTTTCTACTCTCCATATTCTCCGTCAATAAATCAGCTTTGTTCCACATTCCGGACAATGTTTGGGACGTAACTCTTCTTCCTCATCATTTCTAGCTAATGAATAACCGCATTCCGGACATAAAATTTCATCATCAGCATCATCTCCCTGGCGTTTTACCTCGATTCCATCTTCATATTTTTGCTGCATTTCTGCCAGAGTAAGAGCCACTATCTGAAATAAAATTGCCGACTCATGAATTTTCTTTTCTAATTTTAATAGATCTTTATATGATTCATAACAATCTTTGATTAAATTATTTTCGTTTCTTGCAAATCTCGGAATAAATATTCCAAAATCATTTTGGCTAGCAGCATGTTTTAAAGAAATTGCATCACGATCAATGTTTCTATAGATTCCTACATAGTCATGCATAAAATCAGTATCAGCAGAATCCAACCAAGCCTCTAAATCAATATTAAATACCTGTGTGGCATAATCAATATCCATAGTATGATCGAGCTGGGAACCATACATAATTCCCAGCTCATACGCTCTCTTATTTATTTTGTTAATCAGATCCGCCCTTTTTCTTGCTTCTTCTGTACCCTTTACATTTTCCATTCCACTTACCTGCCTTTCGCTTATAATATCTGCTATTACAGCAGATCCACATTTTTACGCCGAATGCACCAGCAGATACTTGAGCATATTTAAAACTTCTGGATATAAATGAATGCTCGTAATCATAAAACGGTGCCTTTCGAATTTCATCTACATATCGCTGTTTCATATATTCTGTTGCATCACTAATGTTCGAACATTCTATCACCTCTGCTTTCTTATTGCTATGTATAATAATTACGCTTATCTTCTTCATGTTATTTCAGCCTCCCAGTGTACGAACGTTTGTTCTGATTTGATATTATTGTTATACCATACTGAGAGGCTGAGGTCAATATTTAATCGAACATATTTTCGGTTTATGCAGATTTTTTAGGATACAGCTCTTTCATCCTCTTATTGAAATCAAAATTATTTGCTTTAATAACATATTTCATATAAGCAAACAATTTGTAATATAAACCTCTATACTGCTCTACTGCATTTTCTACATCTGCAAGAGAATCATTCAAAGACATCATATTGCCTTTAACACCAGGAATTCTGCATCCATGAAACTTAATTAAATTCATAAGTGTATAATAAGAACCTTCTCCCTTGAATGCATCTTTCCATTCTTTACATTTAGGAGTTTCATTAGGCAGTCTATACATATTGGCACAGAACTTTCTTAATACTCTATATAAATCTTTATATGAAAATGTCATTGAGTGGTGGTTTCTGATGTTAATAACTACTCGTTTTACATCCGCAAAGTTGCTTTTCTGTGGATAATATACATATCTATTAAGATCTTCAACAAATATATTTCTACCAAAAACTTTCTTGTAAGGAACACCTTTGCATTTATGTACCGGAAGTTTATTAACATAAATCTCAAGTTTATTTATATAATCATTGCAGGTAGCAGAAACAACATCCGGAATAAAGAATCTTGATCTTTCATTAAAAGCTTTTATATCTCTGTCCTGTAATTCAGCTAATACTCGGATTTCTTCTAACATCATTTCAAACTGATACTGATATCCATAGTGATCATTTAAATATGCGTCATATCCAGATTTACCTGTATAATAACTCTTGTAATTCAGCATTCTGAACATCTGTGCCATAACCCATCTTCGATGAAGACGAGTATTTCTTACATATCCATCTTCATAAATCTGAGATAAGAAAGATTCCTCTTCTGAATTCCTTTTCTTCTTTGGACTTATAATAACAGGACTTCCATCTTCACTGATTGTTACATTAATTGTGCTGCCAGGTTTTAAACCTTCCGGTAATGTTACGCTGAAATATTTTCCTGTTTCAATGTTTGCTGCCTTTAATGCTTCCATTCTGCTCTCTCTTGATTTTTTCATAGTTTTATTCTCCTTTGTATTTGTTTTATTTTCTGTGATTTCTCTCCAACCAAGTACAGCGCGATCTGTATAATTACGCCATTCATAATTGCCATATTTACCTTTGATCATCATGTCTTCTTTTGTAGTTCCATCTTTTAAAAGAATTTCTACTTCCTTATATAATTCTGGGGTAGTATCAAAATTCCAATTCATAATCTACATCCTCCTTTTAATTTAAATAATTTCTGGATCTCCACCACAATCTTCAATTATTTCGATAGCTGTATCTACGTCTTCATTATCAACAATAAGACGCTTTCCGCTATCATATTCATAATCAATGCCAGCGTCTTCAAGCCGGTCTTCAATATCATGAAGTATTTCAATATCAGGTGTACTTATATAAATTCTAATCATTTCTAATATTTATCCTTTCTCACATTAAAAATCCTGTCCCAATAATTTCTCCATCGTAGGAGCAGATCCAACAATAGTACAATAAATTACATTTGATACTTTTGTATTTAACTCTTTTGTGAGGGACTTAAAAAGTTCACTTAACTCTTCTGCTCCAGCTCTGGTGTAAATATGTTTCTCAATATCTAATTGCACTTCATCTTCTTTTCCATCCAATGTCAAGAAGCCTACGTTGATAACTGAACAGAAAGATATTGAGTCTACCTCTGACACAAGTTTTCCTTGTTTGATAAGTTGTTTTATTGTCAATGTGATCACCTCGTTATTATAATTCTAGTCCAAGTATTTCCTTTGCAATTTCTTTCACTGCTCTTCTTGCTGTCCAGTCAGTATATTCTTCCGCACAGGCTACGCAATTGTCATACATAAACGCCACCAGGTCATTCGCATTCTTGATTTTAGCCTTGATTTCTGCGATTTTCTTTTCTTCTTCTTTTTTTAATTCTTTTTGCAGTTCTTCTCGCGAAGCATACAAATTTTGTATCAGACAGCCGCTGTTTCCACCATCATCCCACTCAATATCTGCGTATGGATATTTTTCCGGATTTCGAACTGAGACCTCTGTCTCGCCAAGCGCTGTAATTTTTGCACTATGGATGCATTTCCCCCACGGTTCTAAGAACCAGACTTTCTGGCCAATTTTGGGATTTTTAATCATTCTTCATTCCTCCTAACATTTAATCCACTTCTTCAGTATAATTAAATCTTTATCTTTCCCCTGATAGAACCAATGATTTCCCATCTGCTCTTCATCCCAAGTCAAATATCCTGCCAGAGAAGCACAAAGAATGAATGCTTCAAGTGCAGCCCTTGCATAATTTCGATCTTCGCCAGCAACCAACTGTTCGTCTGTCATTTCGTCTGGCTTTAATGCACGAAAATATTCTCTTTGTCTGTACTTCTCACTTCTTTCACTTGGAATTGAATATTTATATTTGTGATACAGATTTTCAATGATCTCCAAACATATTTCATTGCACTCCTTTCTTGATGTGCCAAAGTTAATTCCGTCAATAACAATTAAATCGTGACGAATATCATACATAGAAGATTCTATATATTTTTTACCTTCATAAATTAATGTTTTATTCTTTAAATCCGCTTTCCATCTTTTGGTTTCACTGATTTTAAGATCAGATAAGAAATCTCCGTAAATACTCATTCTATCTACTTCCTTTCATTTTATTTTATATTAACTCCGTATTTCTGAGACATTCCTTTAATGGTTTCATATATGAAGGTTATCCGGAGGATATCCAGCGACGTTAGAGGCTGGATTTCCTCCCAGTTCATCACCTTCTTATTAAATTTTAAATACCTTGTTAATATTCACTGTCTTGTGATTCTCTATATTAACTCAACATTTTTAAGACATTTCTATAATAGTTTCATATTATGGAGGCAAGGGAGGTGGCAGCCGGACTGATAAATCCGGCAGCCTCCTCCAATATTTGCCTCCATGATTAAAATTAAAATGCTTTGTTAATATTTCACTGTCTTGTGATTTTTTTATATATATAAGCTCTATATATGGTGGCATATTTCTTTAATGGATTAATATTAGGCGGAATGCGATGACGCATTTCTTCAGAGATATCTGACAGAATTGGGTTCATCGTCATGCACCGATTCATTAAATAGAATATATCTTGCTTATACTTGGTATGCTCCTAAATTAATTTATTATGCAAACTCAATACTTACGGTATATTTCTATAATTGTTTCATATTGTGCAGGTAAGGGTAGATGAAATCTTCAGGAAGTGCTGGGGATACCCAGAATGTTCCTGAAGATTTCATCTACCCTTACCTGCATCATTAAATCTTTCATATCTTGTTTGCATTCCGTTATACTCCGGTCTGAATATACTCAATTAATTTGACACATTTCTTTAACAGAATCATATCGAGCTGCGATTCTCCTGGTATAGGATCATGAATCGGCAGATAGGCCGGATTCCTGATCTGGTAACCAGGAATAATGGCAGCTTCCATTGAATTGATTAACCTTGTATATTCCGAGTGTGCTCTCGTTTAATTAAATTAATTACTCAATTACTTTCCAACTTCGCAGAAGTGCTTCTAATGAATCAGAAATAGAATCATAATCACTGCCATAGATGTTAACAGTAGTACCGCCATCTAATTCCATTTCATCACTTTCTTCAGGAGGCTCCAAAGTCGCACCCTTTTCATCTAAGAAATCTTCGAAGATATCAATAATACATCCAATAAATTCTGTTTTATCATTCTGATTGATCATATTTTACTTCTCTCTTTCTAATAAACTATTTCCATTACATCAGGATAATCTTCCCTATAGTTATCATCATTTTTCGGTTGCCATACAACCAGATCATCCAAATCATATTCATCAGTACCGAAATCATTATACATTTGCCAAATTTTATGTTCGGCTTCTGTGTCCGTATCCGCCACGACAAAACCAACTGTTTTTAGGCCGTCAAATCTATCAAATCCATATAACCAAATATTATCCGGCATATTTTTATCCCTCCAATTCTTCTTCCAAAAACCAATAACTCTCATTCTCATCAAGATCAGATTCTTTATTTTCTTCAACAATTTTATTAGCCTTTTCTTCTGTCGCACAAACAGCTATTGTTTCTGTTTCATGAAATCCAAACTCATCATCATATTCATGAACCACTCTGTAAACTTCTTCTCCTGCTAAGAATCCTGGAATCTTTGTTACAAATCCGGACCATTCATGCACATCATTCCCAGATTCATCTGCTGAAAATATATCAAGCTGTCCTTCAATACTTAAAACCACACACATTCCATTATATTTTTTCAAATAATCAATGCAGAATTCCACTCCGTAGAACTGTAATGTCCCGGTATCTAACTCATCCCAGCTTTCCCATTTAAATAGATCTTTTCCGCAAAATGTTTGAATGTTATTTTCTTCCATCTTCATATTTTTTTTATCCTCCATCGTAATATATTAAATACTAATTAAATCTGGCGTTAAATATATTTTATTATCTTTCTTGTGATAAAATCCATAACATTTGGTAGGAATTAAGTTCTTATTCTCTTTATCATAAACTGAATTAATCATAATTTCAGTAGTATCAGAAAGTTTTTCTTGTTCAACAAGCATTTTTAATTCTGCTATAGTAATAGTATCTGAAGAACATATTATTTCAAAATCCATTTCTAATTTGGATTCCAAAAAATCTTCATAAGTTCTCTGGATTCCATTTATTTTTTCACTGTTCCATAATTCAATCAAATCCTGCTCTGACCAATATGTTTCATCATGAATATTTTTATATATTTTCATATTATTTTTCACCCGCTAATATAATATTTACAGCTTTCTGAAATTTCTTAAGTAACTCCGGATTTTTTTCAATAATTTTAATTTTTCTAACTGCTGTTTTTCCATATTTAGAAATATATCTTTTTTCAAGGCTCTTCCAATTAATATTGGGATCAAGTTCGTTCATTTTTGCATATACTCTTCTACATGTATGCATATATCCATTACTTGAATCATTATATCTTTCAGCTAATGGCTGAATAATCAACATTGTCTGATCTTTACAATAATTTTTATGTTTATCATATAAATCTGCTAAAGCACAATCGAAAATTGAACGCAATTGTTCATCTTCATAAATAACATCAAATGTAGAAACTTTAGAAATATTGGAATGTCTTCTTCTGTACTCTCTCTTCTCCTGGTCCCATACAATTCCATATGTTTTATTTATATAATCATATAAATATTTTAAAACACTATTTCGATCAGTAAATTTAGAACTTTCTGAAAGCTTATCAACAAATTCATTCGTTCTTTTCTTCCAATCGTAATATTCCTGTTCTATTGGCGATAAAGCTTTCTTTTTATCTTCTTTTTTAACAGGTATTGCATTGTTTAATTTAACTGGATTAGCATTCGTATTCATTATTGCTGTTGCAAACTTTCCCATCTCAACATACAATTTATCAATCTTGTTATTAATTTCATCAAGTCGATTTGAATAATCCGGAATCGCAGGCATCTGAATATCCGGAAACTGCAGCTGAATCATATTCCCTTGTGGCTTATATACCGGAACAATTTCTTCTGTCGTTTTCTTATTACTCAAGAACGCATCCGCTAAAACATCTTTCGCTTTTAACTGATAATCGATTAGTTTATTTACTAATACAGGATTTTCTCTCTGCATTGTTGGCGTGATAGCAATTTTAGCAAGCCATAATGGTACATAATCAAGATTAATACATAAAACATTTGATTTTGCACGATCTTCTCCAAGGGAGTAAAATTTCACTCCCTTGGAAAGTACAATATCTTTCTGAATTTTCTTTCGTTCATTATCAATTTTATCCTCTCCAAAACCAATTCCTTGACACACCCATCGAACACCAACCCAAACTTTTCCGTTCGGATCCTGTGCTGCTCTTAACATATCTCCATGGAATTCCACATCTTTTACTATTAATTCGCTATTCATATTCGCTTTCCTCGCTTTTATCTATTTGATTAATCCCAATCTACAATTGTTCTACCGTACTCATCAACAGCTGCAAAATCCCATTCAATATCGCCATGCTCCATCTCCTCTTCACTAAATTCACTTTCGAAAGGATTTTCTCCTCGTCTGAGGAATTCAATTTCTTTTTCTGTAGCCTCAATCTCTTTGCATACTCTAAGTCGTTTTTCTACGGTAACTTCAATCAATTTCTTCTCTGGCTCTGGCATAATCTCAGGCTCCTTTCTTTATTATTTCAAATTCATCTGGAATATATTTTGAAGAATAATATGTATTATTATCTGCACAATACCACCAAGGACGCTTAAATTGATATGACGGTCTCATTTTTTCTAATACAATTTCTTTGTCATCCCATCTTTTGAATTTAATAATAGATCCAACCGGTAATGTTCCTTTAGTTAGTTTCATTCTTTTCTTTTCTAAATGTTTTTTACATTCTTTACGCCACTCTAATTCATGTTCATTATCGGTATCTGTTAGAAGGTCAAGAATCCCATTTGGACAATCATAACGATATAATCCGATTTCTTTATAAGCAAAATTAAAATAATCCTTCATATTAACTGAGGTTAATACAACCATAGGGATTACTTGTTCTACAATTTCATTTCTTTTTACTTCAATCGCAGCATAATACACACTTCCAACTATACTAGATTTTAAAACATTTAACTCTGGATATTTTTCACTTTCTTCCTGAGTCCAAAGTTTATCCATTTCTTTTTTACGATCAACAGTTCCATTTTTATAGAATTCTGCATGATATGAAGTCCATCCCATATAATCACCACCATTTTGTTTAATTAAATTTTAATAACTAAACCTTACAACTCTTCCATCACATAATTCCATGAAATATTCATCATCTTCCACTAAGTCTTCTCCAAATTTCTCATAGTCAAAATATTTAGAAGAAATTGGTTCATTATCTTTGACATATCCTAACTGCCAAGCTTCTTCGCGTCCAGCTTCTTCACTATTATCATATACATAACTTACAATACTGCGATCTCTAAAGTCTTCTGCGTATTCATTAAATATCTCTTCAATATTATGATCTGATAAATTGTATTCTTCTTTTAAATATTCCATTTCACTTTTCTGAATATCTTCAAAGAAAGCAAACGCTTCATCAGACTTTAATTTATCATAGATATGTTTAATAGAATCAATAAGTTTGATACCTGCTTTATATCGGCTATCCCCCTTTCTAATTCCATACCCAAGAACTTTGATAAATATGTTAAATGTAAGAATCTCTTCATATTCATCTTTTGTAAGGATCGTTTCAATTTCTTCGTATACAGGAAATTCACTGCCAGAATAGCAGCTACCACATACAGTAATTGAGCTGAAATAGTGGTTGCATTCAAATTTTGGACCGGATGCATCAATATATGCACAACAATCACGATCATCAGAATCTTTAATTCTATATAAAAATAAATGTTTGCTCATATAATCACGTCACCTCATCTAATACTTCCAGAAGTAAGAATTATTGTAAGCCGTTCTTTCGCTTCTTCTTCGGTACCTCGCATAATTTCCAATACCATATAACGATTAAAATCTTCTCTACATGATAAACATAATTTCCATCGACATGTACCGTCCAGGAAACACTGCGTTTTCAAAATATAAGCATGAAATAATCTAGGATTTATTACTGCCGGATAAAATACAGCTCCATGTTCATTTTTTCGTTTTGGAACGTCTTCTAATAATTCATTCTTCTCTTCAAAATATAGATTCATATCTGAATCCATTGTCGTAGCGAAATCTACAATATCTTTTGCTTCTCTTACTTCAATTTTCGGTACAATATACATACTCACATCTCCCTTACAATCGTATCGTATACCGGTCTGCAAATATTTAATGCTTTCTGCATACACCGGATACTGTAGTATCCATCAATTTCCTTATCTGTTTTGTTTCTATTAGCAGTCACATTCTTACCTGTGCCTCTAAGAATTGTATGATCCTCTCGATCTTTAACAGATCCTAAACCTCCAATCTTTCTTTTCCCTGTCTGGCAGGCTCGGATACAATCCATAACAAATTCATTTAATGTATCAATATCTTTCTCCACATTAATAATCGGAAGTACCTGCGTTGCCCAAGAATAAGTTCCGTCTCCTTTGTATAGATATCGGTTGATAGATTTCAAAGCAATTTTACCGCCGACATGATAATTTAAATTGCCAATGCTTCGTTTTGAAATTTCTTTCTGAAATTGTTTTACACGATTTGGTGATAATGTGATTTGACTTCCCTTTATCATAAATCCCAGGAATTTAAACCATTTGTCACCTGTAAGATATTCTACTTTCTTTGGATTCAATTTCATCGACATCTTATTTAATTCTTCTTCAAGAATACTCATGGCATTTTCATATTGAGTCCCAATGTATAAAATATCGTCCGAATATCTTACATACATACTAGCCATGTTAATGCGTGACTTTTCATAAAGCTTAAAATCAACATGATGCAACATTACATCGGCTAAAAATGAAGCTACCGCACATCCTTGCTTTAAGCTCTGGTAATGTTTAATTAAATTTCCATCTGGATCAAAACAAAGGTCTGTATGATAATATTTTCTTAAAATTGTAATTACCTTTGATTTTCCAGTTCTTCTTTCCACACAATCAAATGCATCATCGATAAATTCAATCGGGACAGAATCAAAGTACTTACTTAAATCTGCTTTGAATCCTAAAATATCATTTGAATGCTGATGTAAATCTGGTTGAAGTTTACGAGATATCTCCTGTACGACTTTGCCGCAGCCGATTCCCTTCTGATAACTTTTGCAAGCTGGATGAATCATATCTGAACACCATTCAAACAGTAAATCATTTACAATAGATAAAAAGATTCTATCAATATTTTCGTTTACATATACTGTTCGAAACTCTCCATTGTCCTTTGGAATTAATGCCTGGTGCGGCGGAGCGATTTCATAATTATCTTCCAGAATTGCCATTGCCAATCTTACTCTTGTCTCTGGACCACAAAGCTGACGCAGCTCTCCTTTATCAATTCCCTTGAAAAACCCTTTATTAATTGCTGCTTCCCATCTTTCTGCTTCAAACACTTTCTCTAGCAAAATATCCTTCATCTCATCACCTCATTTCTCTTGAATACATTTTCCATCTTTAATAACTAATACATCGACTCCATCATCACAATTAATGAAAAGGTCTGACCCATCTTCTAACACTGGTGCAAGTTCTTCAAACATTTCCATCATGACAGATTCCCACCCATAAGAAGCATCAAAGCCATTATCATAAGTAGTCCAACCATCATCATCGTTAGCAACATCGAACATTTTTCCGATACCAATAAACACAGCAATCAGATCATCAATATCATTAATATCTAAATTCTCTGATTTTCTATATGTATCCAACCCATAATCAATATGCTCTTCTTCTCCTCTGCTGATTTTTGCTTGCAATATTTTAATTGCTTTATCCTTATCCTTGAATTTCATCTGTGAATGTATAGAATATACCGATCCCATAATTTAACTCCTTTCAACAAAAGCTCCATTTAGCAACTTCAACAACATAATCTGAACCAGCATCATCCTCAAGTTCAAGTTCCAACGTCCCTTCATTAAGAATATCCTGAAATCCATCATCGCTTGAGAGATAAGCGGTATTATCAAATAATAAAATATCGTTAATCATATGTAGATAACACATATCCCAAGTCATTGATAAATACCCGGTTACTGTATCAATAGTGTATTCAGTACAATCCCTGTCAATCGTATACACATCTCCAGATGGTGATGTTACTTTCGCTGTATTTACCATTACGTCATCTCTATTTGTTTTACCTTCAATAATCAGTCTCATCTATGTCATTCGCCTTTCCCCAAACTACTATCGCAGTATTATAACTATCCATAAAACCTCCATACTTACTGGTATCGAAGCACCAATCATAATCACATCCATTTTCAATGGCTCTTCTAATATCTCTAGCAATTTCATCTACAATGTCGTCATTATCCGCAGCCTTTTCATATTCAGGTTTGTCATTTTCCTTACTTAATTTCAACAATGTTCGTTTTACTTCTTCTTTATAAATATCCAACTGCTCCTCTCTCAATTCTGCATCCCAGGCAGCCCAAGCTGCCTTAATTTCATCCACTGTGAGCTGAATCTGCTTTCCATTTCTGGTAATATACACGTTTTGCATAATTATTCATCCTCACTTTCATCCCATTCAACATCATTATCGACAACCTGTGCGTCATCAAAATCAGACCAATCAAAATCTGAATCACTCATATTTTTAGCCTGTTCAATTGCATCTTCTTCATTGTCTGTATCTATTACTGTATAACCATATTTAACTACCATAACTCTCATTGCCATAATTATTTACCTCTACTCTCTTTACGTTATTCTTCTACCTCTCCAAATAATGCTTCGTACGCATCACAATTTAAACATTTTTCGGCCCATTTTTTTGCCCTATCTTCATTCATAGGAATAATCTTTGATCCGCCGGTAGTTCCGCCAAATACACTTTTTGCATATTGAGTTAAAGCACCACCTTCTCCGTACAAGAAATATTCTCCTGTTTTCTTAAGATATAAGGTTTCCTCGCAATGATTGAAGTCAGAACATGGATATCCATTGCTCCAATAACCAACTTCTTTCGCTGTTTCCGTATCATATTTTCTTCCGTGTACTTTCATACTCATATACTGGAACGCCAATTGTATCATCACATGCATCTAAAACTTTACCTATTGGAATAGGTTTTCCATCTTTGTGAAAATACACAATACCTGTAAGAAAATCTATCATTTCATCTTTATAATGTGGATCACACCAAACATATACTTTATTTGATCGATCATTTTCTATTTTCCAAATACGTTTTAATTCTCTTGCAACATTACACAGCTTCAGCCACGCCATAGCATATCCCACAATCTCCGGCGCTGTAAAATCTACTGTGATTAATGTAGCCACTTTTCTTTCTATGATTAATTTTTCTTTTAACATTTCATCTCCTCTAACTTCTTCTCAGCTTCTTCACGGGTGAGGAATATAGATTCTCCAAAATCACATTCTCTAAAGTATGCCGCAATAAAACTATTCGTTACTTTTGCGTAAATTCTGAATTGTTCTCCAGACGCATAATAAGATACGCTTGATAAAAAAGATTCATATACTTCATATTCCGCATCTCCATCATATTCATCATAATCAAACACATTAATTGGCGATGTTACCACCCAAACCGTATCTCCAACCTTACACGGCAATCTCACAATCAATCCCTGTTCTTCTAAGTCCTCGTAGTCGTCAAGTTTTTTAAAAGCTTTCTCTAATGGATCTTCGTATCTTTCGGTTAATCTCTCCATCTACTTCGCCTCCTTCAACTTCTCCACCGCCAACTTCAGCGATTCTACAAATTCATCATTTAATGCTGTACGGTCTGGATTCTCGATAAATTTTTCAAACGTCTCAATTGCTTTCTTTTCGAGTGATAAAACTGTCGCTCTTCCTGTTTTCGCAATTTCAAGAATCTCATCAATATTGCCTTTCCAATTATTTGTATTGCATAAACTACGGTTACACTTAGTGTTATTCTCGCTAAGTACGCATTCCTTACATTTACGATCAATGCACGAAGTATCCATATCTGCAATCCACTCAGCGAACTCTCTTGCTGTCATTTCTTTCGCCCCAAGAAGTTCTGAGGCTTCGTAGAAAGTGAAATCTGGATCAATATATGAAATGCAAGTAATATCTTTGCCTTTATAAAATTTTAAAATATCTGGAAAATGTTGTGTTTGTAATGGCTCGCAACTGTTTTTCGAATGCCAATGAAATCCCTGTTTCTCAGCTTCTTTAAGTAATCTCTCGTTTTCTTCTTTTGTTTTGACTAAAACACATGTATTTTCTAAATTGATCATTTATTTTTCTCCCTTATCGTTTTGTTTTTCGCTATTCTTAATAATCTACATCTCCTGCGTATTTTTCTTCTTCTAAATCAATATATTCTTCGTAAATTTTATAACCTTTTAATTCTAAAAAATTGCACAACCTTTTAAAGCTCAGAAATGCCGGTGTATATTCTTTTGTCTGAGGACAATATCCATACCAACGACCGGAATTATCTTTCTGAATGGTATATACTGTGCCATTCGTCTTATTTACTGCTTCCATTGTATTGCTCCCTTCCGTGATGCCAAGGTATCAAACCTCAGCATCACAAATTGCGTAAGCCTTATCGATAAGTTCATCTCCGTCTACTACTTTCATGAACATGTTTTCCTGATAGTATTCGCTTCCTCTTGACGGTTTTCTATGTGTAGAAAAATCAGAAACAGCATTCACAAATCTATAAGCAGATGGCTCAAGCACCTGCAGATCCGGAGCATTAAGATATCTCATCATCAATTCGTTTCGCATTTCCTGAATGTTTGCTACCTTACGATCTCCATCTTTCTCGTTGATAGGAAGTAACATTTTTACGAATTTATGTACCTTATCAACATCAAGCTTTTTCATCTTCATCTTTCCGAATTCTGTTTCCAAAGCTTCAAGATAATGTTCAGTGTTCATGAGCGTGTATTTCGCCTCTACAAGCTTCTCATCAATGCGTCCGGTATGTTTGCATACCCACTGTCTTTCAGCTTCTTTAAGGGCTAGATTGAGTGTATTTTGGCACCATACACGTACCGGTGTAATAGCTACTCTGACTGATCCTTTTCCATCATGACTGTTCGTAAACACCAAAAACGGATCAATCTTTTCATCAGTAATCATCCTGCCTTCCAGTCTTGCAAGCATCCATACTTTCTTGCCGCTCTGAAGAGCACCTGCAGTCTCATATGTCACTCCTTCGCCAAGAAGCTCATCTGTAAAGGCAAATGCTTCTTCGTTCTGCACGATTTTATAACGTTCAGTTACAATACCTAATGTTTTATTATCAATATCTCTTACATTTGCCTTATAACCAGGAATCTTTAATCCTGTGGCCTCAGAAACAATGTCAGTTGGAACTACGTTCCAATCCAGACCTGCTAATCTGATTGCATCTTTTGATGTAACTGCCCCGGCAATTCCTTTGCCAAGTCCGTCCCATGGAGTTCTTCTTGCATCAAACATCGTTTCTACATGTGTAAGGTTATTTGTTCTTCTTTCAATTGTGTTGTTCATCATAATATCTATCTCCTTTGTTTAATTAAATTTTTATTATATTAAGTTTTACTTTATTCACCGGCTACTCTTTTAGTAATATCAAAGTCTCTGCCGTCCTTTTTGCCAGCTTCGTAATCTGACTTTGACACTTTTGCTGCTTGCTTAGACTGGAACGTAGTTGTCTTTAATCCAAGCTCAGACATTCTTTGCTTTACTTCTGGAGGAGTAGATAACACTAAGCCCCAATTTGCCTCTGACTGTGCAGCTGCTCTTTTTTGTTCTTCAAACGCTTCATCAAGTCCTTTAATGAAACCATAAGCATATCCATTGCACATGGATGTAATCAGTTCGTTTGTATAATTAAATAGCTTACCTTTTTGTTTTCTCTTTTTAATTTCTGATTGAATACAATCAGTTGCATATTTGAATGCAATCATACAAATTTCAACGTCTTCATTTAACCCACAAAAATATAATTTATACGTTTGTTTACCTTTTTCTCTACGAGAAAAACTTTCACAGCAGTAATTCTTACTAATAACTTTAGACAATCTCAGCACCCAGGGATCTCTTCTAGTCGAATAAGTAATTCCAGCTGAATGTTCATGTGCCTTTCTTTGTTTATCTTCGACCTCTACCATAGAGATTTTGTGTTCTGCCATAAGCTGCTGTGCTTTTGCAAGAGCTGACTGTGCTTCATGTTCATTCGGACTCTTACTTAATGCTAAAAGTTTCTTGATTTTCTCTTTGTAATCTGCCATTTTACACTTCTCCTCTCTCATTCAGATACAGGATCTGCTGCAACTCTTCATGTGCAATTCCATACTGCTGCTCCAGAAGTTTCTTCCAGTCCTCAAATTTATCAACACGCGGATCCTTGCAATATCTGTATCCGGCGTTGATTGTATCTTCTGCAATTTTCTTAAGACGTTTGGGTTCAATTCCTTCAATCCAAAGTGGGCATTCAAGTTTCACATATGTAAGGATTTCGATTGGCTCTGCAATATTGCTAATCATTAATGCTGCATTTGCAATCTTCTTATTTACATTCTCTTCCGGTTCGGTATTATATTTATTGCATAAGGAGATAACATCTCTCTTATTACTCCATCCGATCTGCATTAAGAATGTGACGGCAGTATCAAATTCCAAGTCTCCCGTAATCATCCTCACTTCATCAAGTTTCTGTTTTACTTCCTTATAATTATTTAATGCTGACATTTTATTTCCTCACTTTTCTTTATTTTCTTCTCGCTTCACAGATTGATAAAGCATCTTCATATGTTTTGATATCATAATGACCACCATCCAGTGACTGTGTGGATTCGTTCCAAGTTGTCCATACAACCCATGGGCCACCACCTATAGATGCCTTAAGTTCTGAATAATTTTTGTATCTTGCAATGACCATATATAAATATGAATCTAGTGGACTCTTGTAACAGATCACGTCCTGCAGGTCATACTTATCATTCAGATGTTCTTTGAAATATTTCTGTACATTATTCCATACGGACATAGGCACTGTTGCGCTCATATTATTTCACCTCCATTTAATTTTCTTCTTCCTCAAACTGTGCTATTTTTTCTCTGTTAAATCTCATTGCCGGATAAACACAATATCCACTTCTTTTTGTTTTCCCTGTCTTCTCTGCCAAACCATTTTCCTCAAGGAAAGCTACCGCCCAAGGGCAATTATTTGTGTCCACATATGCCATATCTTCCGGTAATGTAGGATCACATAAGCAAGTCGTCAGTCTTGCAATTTCTCCATCCTGTCTGTTGTAAATCTCAACAGCTAGACTTCCATCTGTCATATATCTTCCTAAACGTAGCATACAATTCTTGTATGTTGAATAATTTGTTTTAACATTTAAAAAACCCATACTTATCTCTCCTTATTTTCATGTGATATTATCTTCATTTAATTTCGCTTTGTATCATAATGATTCATCAAGAACTCAGCATATCTCGTGACCGGATTCTTGTCACCGCAATAGAATCCGGTAGTAAACTTCTCAATAAGTTTATCTCTAATATCCTCATGAGTCTCCAAATCATCCAGATAATCACGATAATCGCGATCCATAACCTCTAACATAGATTTATCATCTATTTTCGCTTCGAATTTTATATTTTTAATATCTTCCGGCAGATCATCCGGCAAGCGTAAGCGCGCAGCGTCAGCGGAGTTAGGAGCGGAAGCGACGACATTTGGAGCGCCAGCGACCTCTACGAGCGATCCGGTTACCAGACCATCCAAGCGGTCACGCTGGTGGTCACGGTACCGGTCGGTACTATTATTATTATAATTATTATTAGTATTATAATTAGTACCAATACCGCTGACCACAGTACCGTCAGGTGCATATTCGACCTTATTAATTACCAGGTTGAAGTCCACATCATCTGCATAACCGCCAGCTCTGTACTTTGTGAGCACTTTATTTACTTTGCCTTTGCTTATTTGAAGTTCCTGAGCCACCTGATTTTGTGAATATTCCGGGTGGTCACGCACAGTTTCTAAGATTGACCGGGTGACGGTCATGTTCTCACCGAATGCTCGTGACCGCTTCTCTTGGGACGAGTCGATCGTCTCAAGTAAGGTGTCTCCTATATATAATAGAAGTTCTTTGTCTATTGGTTTGGCGTATAAACCGTAGTCTATGACCGCTTCATAATATTCCAGAGCTTTCTCCGGCCCAAGAATTTCTTTTATTCTTTCGCCCTGTTTCCTATACGAAGCAAAGAAGGTGAAACATTTTCCTCGGTCAAATTCTTTTTCGCTCATGATTTTTCCTCCGATTTGCTTTCATTAGTTGTCTCTTCTGTTGTCTTTATTCTGAATATGTGTATCCAGTGAAGCACATAACTCTGGTGTTGCTTCAAATATATAAACATCCAGATTTGGACGTCTTCTATTTGGCATGATGCCAAGAATTTTAAATCCCTCTTTCCTCAACAGCCATGCGATTCTCTGGCTGCGAACTGCCTTTGTCTTCATTGTATTTTTCTCCTTATATATAGTTAATTTAACTTGTTATAATCAATATATCATTCTTCTCTCGTATTGTAAAGTTAATTATTGCAGTTATTTATTCTTGATAATGCCGCGTCAACACAATCTTTTCCATTCAGAATGTATTCAAGTAAATCCCAGCCAGTGTTTCCCAATTGGTTCCATATCTGGTCAAGACCGTGACCGCGAGTTCTGTCCATTGGAAGAAGGACTGTTGCAATTATGTTTAGCATTTCGTTTGCTTTAGACCAGTTTGTAATATGATAAAAGTAATCATACCATTTATTACCGTTCTCATCCGGCAAGACATCATCATCTGAATAATCCAAATATTCTTCTCCTATATACGGAAGAATACCTGAATCTGCTGCATCTTCGAAAAACCAGTCTTTATTATTATCTTCTGAAAGACCTTTTAATGATTCTGATTCCCAGTATTTACGTAATGGACACATATATAAACGGAAACAAATTGTCTTCTGATCCGATCCAAACGCCTGCATATCCATTGCTTTGATAAGGTAGCGATATTCAAAGGCTGGCATATCCTCATCTGCTTCTGTATGATATGTTTCTTTTGACAGTAATGTTAACTGGCCTTCGTCGCTATATTCTTCATCAAATTTCTCTTTCCATGGGATGATTTGATCCGGATTGCCTGGTCTCCATCCTGCAAATGATAATACTTCACTCATCTTCACTTGCCTCCTCTTCATGTTTAGTAACAATTGTGATTGGGTAGCCAAGGATTGCTTCTATTTCTTTCAATGTCATCTTTTTAGGAGATTCTTTCCAATCAGGTTCATCACATGGCACTCTAAGTTTATGAAAGAAATCATTTATTAATATGGTCTGTGTTTCTATATTAGATTTCCATACTTTGATAATATCTGATGAATGTTCTTTCTCGCAAATATTATCGTTATAGTTATCAAGATGCCAAAGACATTTTACTCTTGAACTATTTGGATAGTGGGTAAAAATAGAAAGTCCTGTTAATGATGCCTGTGCATTCATTAACACAATTCCACATTTTCCATTTCTTAATTGTACAATATCTGTTGGCGCCAGAACCGGTATTTTATTATTTTCACTCATGCAATATCCCTTCTTTCTCTTTTTCCTGTGAACAGATTGATTAATTTAATTTTTTCGGTTCTACGTCGTTCACGCTCACGTTCTTCTTCCTGGCGTTTACAGTCTGCCATAATTTTATCAAATTCTGTTTCTTCGTATGATGCAGATACTACGATATCAACCAGAACTCCATTGTGTGCAACGATTGTTTCCATATGGAATTTTTCGTAATTTTTATGATTATCTACTGCTTCTTTAATCTTTGTCATTACAGTTCACCTCTGTCTTTCATTTTTGTTCTCAGCTGTTCCACATAATCTCTGGCTTCTACCAGTGTGCATTTACCAGATCCCGTATTGTGCATGTGATAATACAGTCTGATTGCTTTCATTTTTTCACCATGCTTCAAGAAATTTGGCACTGTGATTTCTGTCGGAGACATTTCCCTTACAATATTCCCAAAGAAATGACGGATATATGCTTCAAGATCCGGATCCCATTCATTAATTTTCTCATCTCCTGTCATGAGATAGATTGCATTGATGATGTCTGTAACCGGAATAATACTTCCATTCTTATGAAGAAAGTATCTTCCTTTCATTGGAATTGTGATTGTTGCTTTTGCTTCTGCTTTATTCATTTGCTTTCTCTCCTATTCTTATGCTCAATAGCATAATTCAGCTACGATTTAGAAGGAGAGCGGCTCTAAATTTCACGCCGCATATGCCGAAGCTGAATTATGATATCGAACATCCGTTTGTCTTTTAACAGAGTATAGCACTTACGGTACTAAAATGCAAGTGCTATATTCTGTATAATTTAATTTGTTTTTAATTTTCTGTTCCAGTTGCTCCATAGTATCTCTGACTATTGATTACAGAAGTAATCTTTCTTAAATCCCCGCCGGTATATAATGGCTGAATCCCTAATTTATTCGCAACTTCTTTTTCCAGATGCATCGTGAGATATTCTGCTGGTCTTCTTCCATGATATTTAGAAAGTGCATCAGCGAAAAATGTAGTTGGATTCAACGGCTCAAATATTTCTATAATTGCCTTAACAACCTGCGGATCATTATCATGCATGTTCAAAACGCTTTTTACTGGACGAATTACATTGGCGGCATATCCATTTGGTGCCGTATGCCATCCAGATTTTTCAATGATATCGAAGATATTGTTAAGAGTCTCTTCGCCATTAACAAGAGCTGCTGCGTCTCTTGCTGCTGCATATCCTGTGAGAACTTTGTAATCAGCTGCCTTTAACGCATCTCGTTTCTCTTTCGGAAGATTCTTCATTTCGTGCACACTTAGAAGTAATTTTCTTCCTTTAAGACATTTGTCAAGAACGCAATATTTTTTGACGCCCATAGTGACATTTGCTCTGTGTTTCTGAGCAAGTGATAATTTATCAACATCATCTCCCTGTTCGGAAAATAATGCGGCTTCTTTCATTTTTCTTTCCGTAGGGTCTACGGGTAATCCTTCTGTAAGAACTGCAATAACATATTTCTCTTTCCGGATCCCTGCTGCCAGCATACGATGTGAGCCATCGATTACTGCAAATGTTGCTGTTTCTGGATGTGGAGATACAAGAACTGGTTCGCATTTATTGAAGTCCCATTTGCGTACCAGAGAGTATACTTTTTCCATATTAATACAGTACACCCTCTGATAGTCTTCATCAATTTCCAGAAGCTCCAATGGAATACAGCAAAATCTTTTGCCTCCGATTCTCTGGCAGTTACTCATTACTGTGTTGTATGCTGTCTGGTCTTTGAAAAGTTTAGTAATTACTTTGCTTTCTGTTGCTCCGTTTGTAAGTGCTCTTTCGATTTCGTTGTAGTTCATCATGATCGTCGACCTCTTTCTTTCGTTTAATTTAATTTTTTATTTAGTTTTTATTAACCGATCAATGCCCAGAATTTTCTCCATGCATGATCATATTTTTGCCTTGAATTTTTACCTTTACATTCAGCCTCTGTCACTTGAAGGATCATATTTATGGTTCCCTTTGGAATTTTAAAATCTTCCATTAATGTTCGAATTTCCTTTCTCCAGGAAAATCGTGAATTTGACACACCATAATGCTTCCTTTGAATGTTTGTGCATCCATATAAAGGAAACTCTCCCATGGTTACGACATTCCCTATGCTTCCATTACCTTTCATGTTATTCATCTCCCTTCTAAATGGCATAGAGTTTGCGTCCGTTGATATTGGCACAACACTCAATGAGATTTGCCTCTTTCATTCCAATAAGTCCAGGCAAAGTACATATTGAAATAATCTTATCTTCATAGACTGCATCTGCCTTGGAATAATAGAGCTTAATCTTCTGATGATTTGCCTCTGCAAGCTGCTGTGACACTATCTTTTCATTCTGCCACATAGTTTCAGCTGTTTCATAGTCTTTTGCTTCAATAGAAGCTTTTCTTTTTGCCTTGAAGTCTTTAATTGCCTGTACCATGCCTCTGATATCAGCATTTACTGCTGCCAATTTCTTTTGTTCTGTTGATGTCATAATTATCTCCCTTCTTATGCGGCTGTATCGAACATTCTCAGCCATTCATTATTTACTCTTTCCCATGCTGTAGGGTTTAGAGCATATTCCTTTGGATTGAACAGCTCTTTATATCTCTGCTGCATGGATTCTTTTGTTGAGAAGAACTCTTCTCTTTTCAGGTTTCCCTTCTGGGAACCGGATTTATAGTAGATCCGGAGTTTATATCTTACTTCCATTGCAATCACCTTGCCTTTCTTGCATATGTGATAAAGTTTCTAGCTACAAGCGTATCTACAAGATATACCGGAACATATGTCCAGTTATTGTTATCCAATGATTCTACGAATGACTTTACCGCTGAAGGCTCTCCGTCGAACCATGATATAGATACGATTGCTATCCCTTCCTGGTCCGAATTGACAGCTTTCTGTTTGATTTCGATAGTCTGCTTTGCCATGCTGATATTGAATGTGTGACAGATTTCTTCAAACAAGCACACCTCGTCATCAGAAAATCTTCCATCCGGCAACTGTTTTGCCTTGATAAGGTTCAGAATATCTTTGATCTGCCCGAAATAATAACGGGCTTCCTTATCGTATTCTCTTGTTGCAATATATTCTGCTTCTCTTTCTACTTTCTTCATGGCTGTCTCCTTATTCTTTTATTATTTAGTTGTAATTGACAGGATGTTTCCTTCCTTGTCTAATTTCACTGTTACGTCTGCTCCGTTCTGGAATCCGGTCACATCATAGGTATGACCGTTTTCATCAAGGATATAATTCCCGAATGCAGACACGGTTCCCTTGACAGAATGGATTCCGGCATATGCATCGGAATCAATATGTCCGACAATACTTGCGAATATTAAAAAAGCAGCTATTCCTAAGCTGCCTTTGATAAGAGTTGATCGTTTTTTGCGTACGATCACACGCTGATTGTATTCTGCTCTGGTCATTTGTTCTTCCTTCTGTTTAATTTAATTTTTATACTGTTCGAAATGTTTCAGTCCGCCGGCATAGTGTGCCAGCAGCACCTCATCATCATATACAATTGCAGTTTCCTTGCTATCCATGATACAGGATGCAAGGTCATTTATTTCCCAACAGTCGCTAGAATCTGCGTACCATGAGAATTTGTTTCCGTTCGCACATGTTATGGTTACTTCGTCAATTTCCGGTTCTACGGAATAGTTAATTTCCGTCACAATACCGGTCAGAGGGTAGAGATTATCGAGAGTGTTGATTCCCTCGATTTCTTCTGTGTAATATCCGGTTCCGTCTGTAAATGTGTAGAGCGTACCAGTTTCCGTTGTTTCAATAGAATTAATTTCGCTTGCGGCTACTGCTGACGCACAAAATGTGAAAGCTGTTGCTCCGATAACTGCTACTGTAAGGATTGTTGCGATTTTTTTCTTCATGATTATTCTCCGTTCTCCCCGTATGCCGATAGGACAGCTGATTTATTTTTATTTCCCTGTATATTAGAATCAATTTCCCTGTACATGGGGGTATCCCGTCCAGAAAAATCGATTCTAAAAAGTTTCCCTTTTTTCAAATCCGCCAGTCAAGGAAAATCATATAGACTGATAGATAATTTAATTACTGAGCGACAGATACAATCAACTTGAACTCGTCTAGGCTGATTACTCTGTCGATATAGAGGTCAAGTGCCTCGTCAATTAATACTGCAAGGCGCTCATATTCCTGAGTAGTCATACAGTACTCAATCCAATCACGAGCATCGAGTGCTCGGATTTCAAAGTTCGGATCACCAATGATAATGCAAGCCACATGACGAGCAATATCAATATCTTCAGGTGTGCTCTGGTCAATGAATGTATGCCAGATATTAACATAAATCCACTGTGTTGCTACTTCTGCTGGATATGAATGGCAGAGTTCTTGATACAGTGTGTGTGCACTGTATCCGAAAAAGTTACTGGATATAAAATGATCGAATAATTTAATTGTATTATTTTTCATGTGATTTCCTCCAGTGCTTTTAAGGATAAAGCATAACCTTATTTTTTATTATTTAAACGCATCTACAAAGATTGGTAATATTACTATGAGCACTGGTCCCAGTCCTATTGCAATGTCAAACATGACATCGCAAATTGTATCGATCTTTTCTTCTGTGATAAATTTCTTCATATTATTTCGCCTCCTTGAAATAAGTTCTGGTAACCGTACAATAATTCATATCATCAGCATGTTTTAACATGAATTTTACAATAATTCGGACCATTGCGCAGCTTCGATAGTACTCTGGTTCTCTACAAGCGTAGCCAGAAAATTCACCGGTTTCTTCGTCATATTCCTCGTGATTCCCAAACATACCGCATACTGGACAAAACTCCATATCTGCGGAAGTTTCATACTGTTTGAGCCACATATTTTCTTCCGGTTCATAGTAATAATGGGTGCCAAAGTAATAATATCCACCATTAGAGGATTTTCCCTCTTCGTACTGTGACCAGTCCTGAAGAATTACTTCTGAAATTTTTCCATCTTCAATTTCAGTGATAATTTTAAGAATATTCTTTTGAAATTTTTCGGACTTCTGAAGTACTTCTTTCATCATTTTCTGCTGGAAATATGGAAGTGCTTTCTGGATAAGTGGTAATGTTGTGTTTTCATAGATTTCAATTGTCATGATAATTCTCCTTCTTGCTTTTTTGGTTTAGGCATAACCTTATATTTTGTTTCCATTGGTAAAATCTATACTCTTCATGGGCATTATAGAAGGGCATAGAAAAATCCCTTATCAAGGTTCGACCTTGCAATTTCCGATAGGAAAAAGCCTGCTCCTCACAGGAATAAGGGATAGCAAGTTTAAAATTGTTGATAGTTACTTATTACTTATGTGCTGTTATGCACACATGTAATCTTTAATATTACCGTGCTCATCAGTCTCACGGTAATGACAGTCATATTCTGACTGGATGAACGCGTCCGGATATGATCGTAATACTACTGACAGTGCTGCTGTCGCCTGCTCATGTGTGTAGTTATTCGCATGATTACGACTAAAATACTGCACACCTGTACGTGGTGATGTGTACAGGTGTCGTAATGTTGTACCGGATCTACCCGACTGTGTGATCAGGCAGATTTGGTACTTGGGATGGAAACTGCGATTTAAAATTTGTGATAACATTCAATCCTCCTATTAATTGTAGATAACATTGTCTACAGCTTCAGAATCTGGAACTTCACTGACCGTAGCTGTTGAGAAGCTACTGTTGTGAACAGATGCAAACTCTTCAGCTACATTTTTATTAGTGAAATGTCTCAAGACTGTGCTTGTGACTTTTCCGGACTTCTGAAGTACTGTAAAAAAGTTATTGATTGTCACTCTATACATATTGGAATCCTCTTTTCTGGTATCAATTATTTGATACTCAACTTCACCACCTCCTTAAATATAGGTATTTTTAATAAAAAAGGGCATAAAAAAAGCACCTATTAAAGGTGCTTTATATTAGATTTCTTTATTGATTACAGTATTGCCATGATGTACGCGAACTATAATCTTTTTATTACTTTTGCTGTCAGACTTTTCAGGACGGATTTTAGTTTGATTAACTTTCATACCGTCTCTGTATTTTGTGTCGGCATAGTCATCAACGACACTTCTTGAAAGTCTGTAATCAACGCCTTCAAATTCATTAAACTGAGTACCTCGTTGAGTTTCTACGCCTTTATATGGCGTACCATCTGGGTTTTTATCAAATACATTACGCTCCCAGTCGATACTATAGCCTTTACCGTCAACCATTGACTGTCGATAACAGCGCATTGATGGTTCTGGAACTAAACGCTCACGCGGAGCACCCGCAATTTCACCGTTTTTATTCTGGTATTTACGGCTTTCATGGTAATATTTACTACATACACCGGTTAAATTGTGAGCCTTGATAAATGCCAGAATTGGCTTATAGGCAAAGTTGTTCGGTGTCAGTGACACGCGTCTGAATTTTTTGTCAGAGCGCATATCCATAAGATACATGGTATATTTAGGCTGACTTGACCGGAATTGGTTAAAATCAGAGATATACACGTACATGTTAGGTGTGATACGTCCGTAAACCGCGCCCGCCGGAATCTGGCACGCGTCAATAGATGTAAATGTTGACGCGATTTTGAGTGGTTTATATAATCCTAACGGGTGTTTTCTTGTGTTTTTGTATTCTGTAGTTTTCATAGTTTTATGCCCTCTTTCTTTCTCTGAAATTTACCCAACAAAAAAAGAGCTTTTCAGCTCTTTTTTTGCCAGATAGATATTATTTTGTCGCTTTTTCTTCCTTGCTTTTATTTACAGTAACGGCTTTACGTGCCATTTCAAGAGTTCTCTGTACTGGTGTATCATAGTTAGCAATTTCAACAACGCCCAACTTTGCGAGTCCTATTGCAAAGCAATTTTTTAATAAAGTTGCTTCGGGAACTAACTCACATATTACACCCCTAGCAATTTTATTTCGGCTTGCTCTTAATCCTTCAATGTATTTCGTCCAATACTTTACAGGGATATCTTTGAAATTTGCGGGTTTATATACCGCACCGTTAAGTGTTTCAATACCATACGCGTTGTTGAGAATATCAATCAATGGATTGAATGCAACAGCTTTATCAGCTTTTGAAACAACTTCGGTAAACATACGGTCAACTAAACGTTCTAACTCAAGTACGGGCGCCTTGATAACGTTTTTGTTATCCTGATACAGTTTTGATGGAACTTTTACCGCTTTTGTTGAACCTTTAGCGCCTGATTTTGTCTCATACTCTGTATCGAAATCAAGTACAAGACTTGTATATGTTTTTGCGAACTTATCATCTGAAAAAATTAACATCAAATCAATACCATCAGCAAGCAAGTTGTTATTAAATGCGGTAACGATATCAGACCATGTTTCCTGTGCTTTTTTAACGTTTTTCACGTTGTTTTCGTGTGTTTTAAGCTTATCCTGTAATGTTTCGCCGTCAAGCTTTGAAACGTCCTCATACTGTACTCTGATAGCCTCTGACTGTAAAAAGGTCAAGGCTAAATTGTAAGCGTGATACTGACAACAGAACTGAAAGTAATTCAAATCAATAACATTTTTCGGCGCGATACGTTCGATTTCAACTGTTTTTGTCAAGTCTTTCATATCAATGTAAGTCAGTGTAATTTTTTCTGTATTAAGCATAATTTTCTCCCATCTGCCGGATATGGTTCCGGCTACCAAAATTTTATTTTTGGTGGACTATCCCACCGTTCTATACCGGAAATATCCGGTACACAACGGTGAAATAGCAAAGAAGAAAATGCGCGTCTAATCGGAACTAGACTTTTCTATCTGTATTCATTCTCTATTCATAAAATACTTGTAGGGGGCGTCCCTGATGGGTACGTCGCGGGCGCGTCCCTGATGGGTACGCGTCAAAATCCTCTTTTCTTCTATTTTCAAGTGTCAAGGTGCAATTTCCCCTTGTGGGGGACGTCTGTCAAAAATGATAGACTTTGCCTGAATATTATGGAATACTTGAGAATCGCGTTCTATAGGTAAACCGTGGCTTTTCCACGTCCGAACCGCACCCACGCGTTCTCGATATTCCAATATATTCAGTTTCAAGGTACTCACAAGAAGCTTTCAACACGTCGGTCAACGCTCTTTCCCCTTGCTCAATTAATACTATAGCATATGTATAATTTAATAGTGAAGTTTTATAAAAAAAGTTTATGAAATTTTATGCATAACAAGTGCATAAAAGTGCATAAAATACACTTTTTTCATGGTTTTATGCATTATTTTTGCATACTATTTATAGTAATTGGAATTACTCAAAAAGGGGGTACTTTTAACGCCAAAATGGGCTAAAATTACCCAGAAAGACCTAAGCCGGTTAACTTCCACACTGACCTGAAAAATACGCCCTCTCTTCCTATTAAAATGTAACGCTCCCCACATCGCCAAACTCCTATAATCACCGCCCATATTGTTCCACGCTTCCCTAAATCTCACCTCACACTACCCTCCAAACCCCATCTACCGTCCATATTCTCAATCGCATAATCTCAAATATTTCAGTTAATTTAACTTCTTTTCTTGACAAATCCATATTCCTATGCTATTATCTCATTATCAAAACAAGCTAAATTAACTCAGTGCGCAAAGAAAATCTACAAAATCCAAATATTCACAACTTGTTTTGATAATTCAATAACATTAAATAACACATCAGTAACCCGTAAACCCTAACAATAACAGGAGGATAAAACAGAAAATGTCACATCAAACAGAATACGATCTCAGAATGAGACGTTACAAATCAATCACAGATACACGTCTAATCCCGCGCACCCCAGTGATCATCCAGATCGATGGTCGTGCATTCCATACCTTTACCAGGGGGTTCGAAAAACCATTTGACCCGGTACTTATGGCTGCTATGCGCTATACTGCAGAATACCTCTGTAGAAATATCCAGGGCTGTGTTCTGGCTTATACTCAATCAGATGAAATTAATCTTCTTCTTATTGATTATGAGAAACTTGAAACTTCACCATGGTTTGATAACCGGGTCCAGAAACTTGCTTCTATAGCAGCATCTATGGCCACTAATTATTTCAATCAAAAATTTAAAGAATTAGTAAAAATTATCGGCAGAAGATATTATTCTTCAAACCACAGTTATTATCGTGCATTACTCAAAGGAGCAGAATTTGCTGCATGTGCATTTAATCTTCCACGAGAAGAAGTCACAAACTACTTTAACTGGAGACAGCAGGATGCAATTCGTAATTCTATTCAAATGGTTGGTCAAGCATACTTCTCTCAAACCGAATTAAATGGCAAATGTAATCAAGAAATCATAGAGATGCTTATTCAGCAGAAAGATATTGACTGGAACAACCTTAAAACATATAAGCAGCGCGGTACCTGTATCATCAGATCTGCTCATAGTTCTTTCTTATTAAATGGTAAACAAATTACAACAGATACATGGTCTTATGACCTCGATATTCCACAATTCACAGGTGACGGTCGTGATTATATAGAAAGATATTTGTATCCGGATGATCCAAACAACACTACTTCTCGAAAGGACGGAAATAATTAAATTATGCAGAGCAAAGAACATAAAGATACAAAATATGCTTGGCAGTTAGAACGTGACAGTGATTACACTTCTGCTACAGCATTTGACTCCATAGAAGAATGCATTGCAGACGCTCAAGACTATTTTGCAGAAGAAAATGTAAAGATCAAATCAATTACAATTCAGGAACTTAGACCATATGAAATCTCTGTTGATGCAGAAAGAGTTCTTGAGGTTGTCTGGGAGGAAGCAGAGGCAAACGTTGGTGATCTTGTAGATGACTGGCTAGATAGTAGAACGGCTTATACTACCGAACAACTGGCTGATCTTTCCGAACGTTTGACAGGGGTAATTAAAACTTGGTTGGAAGAAACTCATAATGAACCTGATTTCTTCAATATTATAGGAGAAAAAGAAATTTCAATATGTAATATAGCACAATAGGAGAATAAATCATGGTAATACTTATATGTATTCTTTTATTTGTATTAACCGGTATTGGATGTTGGGCTTTATGTGCTGCATCTGATACTGATGAATATGATGATGAAGAAATTAAATATGATCAAAATGATGATAACAAATTTAATTAAACAATAAAGGAGAAAAACAAAATGAGTACTTATACAACAAACACAAAACCAGATTCTAAATTTGAAGACGTACCAGAAGAAGTTCTTACAGACCCAACAATGAGAACAGCACTTGGAATGGATCCTATCCCGGGGATGAATACACCGGTGGATGACGCAAGTAACATTTGCGGTTTTGTAAATGAACACAGTGGAATGAATCTGAAATCTGTATCTACAACAGCAAATGATGATACTACTCTTACAGTAATTAATGAGCAGGAAGTATTAGGAAAACATTTCAGAATATTCGGAACAATTAATAATCCACTCTTCCTTGCTAAAGATGTGGCTGAATGGATTGAACATAGTAATCCAAGAATGATGTTGCAGGCGGTAGATGATGATGAAAAGGGTGTAAGGAATGTTTACACCCCTGGTGGGGTACAAGAATCATGGTTTCTTACTGAAGATGGGCTTTATGAAGTTCTTATGCAGTCCAGAAAACCCATCGCTAAGTCATTCAAGAAAAAAGTCAAAGAAATTCTGAAATCTATCCGTAAGAACGGCGCTTATATCCGTAATCAGGAAAATTTAACTCCAGCAGAGATCGTGGCTCGTGGATTGATTGCTGCTCAGAAGATTATTAATGAGAAGGAGAAAGAAATTGCTATTCTGAATGGTCGTTGTGGACTCCTGACACAGGCCGTAGATGATAAACAGGACATTATTAATGCTATCTCCAGAAATGTACCGGCTCCAACAAAACGTATGATGCTGAACAGAGTAATGAGACGTAAATGCCCTGAACTTGCTCAAAGCCGCTGGACATTTCTCTACGGAAAGTTTGAAGAAATTTATCATATGAATCTTAAAGCTCGTATGAAAAAATATAACGCAGATCCAAGTCATAAGAAATGTAAGACCATTCTTGAATTCATTGATGTAGGACTCGGAATGCTTGATGAATTATATGACCTGGCAGTAAAACTTTTCGAATCTGATTTTACACAGCTTATGCAGGAGATGCATTTATTACGTATGACCGATGAAGAATATGAAGATGAAGAATACTGGAAACGCGTACTTTAAGATAAGGAGGGATGGTAAGAGTACGGCAGGTACTCTTACCTATTAGAAATATGAGCTATTTACCAATAATAAAATTTAAAACTATAGGTAACTTATTTTATTTAAATTTGCATTATCCATATTCAGTAAATGGGGAAATCATTATCAATACACATTTAGGACGTACAGGTGACACCTGTTATATTGTTGACGAGAGACTTAACAAATATTATCTTCCTGATAATTATGCTGAGATTATTTATAATGCATTAAAATTGCATAGTAATATTTATCATGGATGTGATACAGATTCACGCAGACACCAAATAATAACAGAATTTGAAGGTATTAATAGAACAGGATGCGATTATGGATGGCTTCATTATGACTTGACAGAACAAAGTAGAAATGGCAGTTATTGTCGCGACAGGATTTTGTACGACACTACGTGTAATAAAGTATTTGTATATGACTGTGATGGAGCCAGGATTGCTACTATTCGTTTGGGCCAATTTGGACCATCTACTACGCAAAGAGGTCGTAGGTCTGAAATAACTTCTACTTCTTTAACTGCAGATGAGGATATCATATATAATAATAGCATTTCATTCAATAGCAGTGGTGCTATCACATTTAATAATAGTGAACGGAATATAGGATTTATTAATAATATTATCTCGAACAAATCAAAAACTTACATCCATCAATTCAATTACATTCCTAAATACATAAAACATTTTATGCCTGGAGAATCAGAAGATACTACTCTCCTGCTCGGTGCAGAAATTGAAGTAGGTGGAAATAATAATATCCCCTCTGATAATAGCAAAAATTCCACAGTAAAAAAATGTATTCAAATTATGAATGGATCTGATAGTGATGTAGAAGATCTTATTTACAGTACACATGATAGTACTGTACAGATTGAATTTGACACTATGCCATGTAGTTTAGAATTCCATAAAAATAAGATGAATTATCGTGAAATGTTTAAGTATCTTGATGAACAGGGTTATAAAGGACATGATTGTAAAACTGCAGGCTTACATATTCATGCAAATCGTAGTTATTTAGGAAAATCAAGAATATCTCAAGAGTTAGTTATATCTAAGATCCTGTATATTCTTGAGAAATTCAATGATGAAATTTGCGTGATTGCAAGGCGAGACAATGAATACAGTGAATTTGTCGGTAGTAAAAAAGAAGAAAATTCACTCATTGAGTTATATGGAAAGTATAAAGATTACGGTAAACGTGCCGCATTAAATTTACAGCATAAAGATACTATAGAATTTCGTATGTTCAGAAGTACATTGAAATATGAAACTTTTATACTTACTTTAGAGTTTGTCAAGGATATTATAGATTTTGCTAAGTCTGCAAGTATTGAAGAAATTGAACTGATAAAGTGGGCAGATCTCATGAAATTATTCTCTCCTGCTCTAAGGAATTATTATACGGAACGATATAATAAGCAGTACAAAAAAACAATGAATGAAGATGAAACCTTGCTGAAACGTCAGATCTCAAATATAAAGAAAGTTATATCAAATTGTAAAAATTATATGATGAAAACGAAGTTGCAGCAAGAATATGATGAACTGAAAAAACAATATAACAAAATTCATAGGAAAAACAAACGTAAGAAAGCATATCCTACTGTTATTCATGTAGATTCAAGAATTGACGGGCTTACAAACGCACGTACATATAGCCCGTCTGGAGAACTCATATATAGATCTGATAATATGCGGAATCTTAACCTTACTGCTATTTAAAGGAGGTATACTATTTGTCTGAATTTGGATTAAAAATAAAAAATATAAAAGCCGGGACACTCTTTGGATATAACCAGGGAGTCAGGAACCGGTACGATTATACTGAAGCAATGTTCAGTAATAGTCTATTCAGTGATTATATCATACAGAATGGACTGAATGTGTGGAATGAAACCAGTACCAGAGACATAATTTGTTTGGATTTTGACTTCGGTAGCCGAAGTTATGAAGAAGAAATGGATCATTTGTTGAAGCAGTTTGGCCCATTTGAGCATGATAAAGATTTATCTGAGGAATCCAAGGAACGTATTAGAGCAATATTTCGAAATGTGATTGATAATAAAGACAATTATATGAAATGTTCCAAAGATGAAATCCGAGAAATATTCTATGAAAACGGTGTAAATGTTGAATACATTTCTTCATATACAAAGAAAGAAGGTGAAAAAAAGACTGTTATTAATTATAAAATGCTATACCGAAACTCTTCTAAGGCAAAAGTCGGACAAGTGATGTTTATTAACTCAAAACTTTATAAGAAGGCATATAACTGGCTAACGATGGGTCTTGGAAAGAAAATGCCGATGGAAAATGCTAAGATTGTAGAGATGTCGGCATATGCTCCTCTCACAACCAGTACAATAGTTGGAAAGTTCTATTGTCCTGTAGAAGCCATTCTTATTATTAAAGATACGGATAGTTTCTACAAGACAATAGCCAAGATCGTAAAAGCTGAGGATTATGTAGTTCAGGAAAAAGTTCTGGATGAAACTGCTACAGAAATTGCAAAGCAAAGAGCTATTGCTGAAGGAAAATTTTTAAAAGACGGTGTTACTCCGAAATATACCAAAAGATATAAACGAGTAAATGTTATAAAAAAGAAATGTGTCGTTCATGATGAAGAAACCGAGGTAAAAAATACTCTCTGGGATGGAGAAATGCTGATTGAATCTGATATTTTGCCGGAATGGGTTAATGGTATGGCTCTTTTAAGGCAGCATTTCTTTAAGGCATGCGGAATTCGTACTCATATTCAGTTATTCTTTAAAGATTGGTGTGAAAAAACTGGACATGATTATGAAACTTATGCAGTACAGGACATGTTCGGAGTTTGGCATAAGCTCAAGGATATTCGCATGATTACAACTGATAATGCTATTAAATGGAAGAAATTTATGAATTTGATGGGAAATACTCCTGCTGAAGCTTATCAGTATTGGTGTGATCATGTAAATGAGACTGGCTCTTACTGGGGGATAGTAAAAACTGATCATCCAAGTAAATTAGGCGGTGTGCAGCAGATGAGTTATCAGATGGTTAATACTCTTCCTTCCTATAATATAGATGTTCCATCTCCTTGCTCTACTGATGATGTGCGTAAACTGGCAAAAACCAGTGTGGATTATGTAGAGGGGATGAAAGATGATAACAATCTTTATGTACAGTATCTTAGGAAGAATGCTACGATAATAAATCATTATGAAATGCTGGCAGATTTATATGATTGGAATGAGGATTTTGGAAATAGCACTTGGTTCAGATTAGAGAAACGTAAAATTATCAATCAATATGTAACCAGACTTAGAACAGGCAAAATTACAATCGATGGAGACAATCTTACAATATTTGGGAATCCTTATGCTCTTTTACTTAAGTCGGTTGGAGAAGATCCGGAAACAGATCCTACGATTAATGTAGAGCCAGGAACTATTCAATGCTATACAAAACGTTTTCAAGACGGAGAATATCTTTGTGGTATTAGAAATCCACATAACAGTCCAAATAACATCTGTTACTTACATAACATATATAGCGATGAAATGCAGCGATATTTTGTATTCAGTAATAACATCATGGCAGTAAATTGTATTCATACAGACATCCAGGATCGTGCCAATGGCTGCGACTTTGATTCAGATTTCTTTTTTGTGACAAATAATGAAGTGATGGTTAAAAGTGCTAAGGCTGCATATGAACAGTATCCTACTATTGTCAATAAGCTCAAAGAAAGTGGTCTTACATATAAAAATACAATGAAAGAATACGCTCGTATGGATAACAAGTTCGCCAAATCACGTATTGGTATTGGGGAATCCAGTAATCTCGCACAGCTTGCAATGACTTATTACTGGACTAATCCAAGTCGTGAATTATATGACAATTTTGTTATTCTTTCGGTACTTGCTCAGGTTATTATTGACGGATGCAAACGTGAATATGAAGTGGATGCTATAGAAGAAATAAAACGTATTAAAAAACTTCCTTGTATGCAGCAGTTAGAAGAAGTTGAAGATGAACTTGGTAATAAGAAACAGGTGCGTCGAGATTTTCCGGAATTTATGCGATTTACAAGAAAAATCCAGTATACAAAAAATGGTAAAGAAATTGAGCGTGAATTAGTAAACCAACAGAAAGAAAAGTTATCCGGAAGAATTTCTTCCTATTATATATGTCCAATGAACAGTTTACAGATTGTTATGGATGATATTAAACCAGCATCTCAATCTGATGCTATTCCAGTAAAAGAGTTCATTATTTATATTAAAGGCGATGCAAATCGTAGACAAATTAATAAAATTACAGAGTATGCAAAAGAACTTGAATTATTAAGTAAGGATAATATGACAGACGATGAAATTTTAGCATATACAGAAAGATATGAACAAATTTTAACAGAATTAAAGAAGATGAAGATTAAAAATCCTAAAACAATGAGCAGATTAATTGAAATTGCTCTTAATACAAGCGCTAGAGGAAGAAAAAAAGATTATTCGCGTTATACTAGGAATCTTCTTAATCTATTATACAGGATGGACAAGGATGCGTTCTTGCAAAATTTCGCCAAAAATTACACGAATTCAAAAAAAATATCAGCGTAAAACCTTTTAAAAATAACAACAATTAAAGGTGACTTAGCGTCCGGTATATGAGGGGAATAACTTTTCGCTTCGTTGCATCTTCAGGCACATATTTTGCGCAGGGTATGTGTACATGTATGCAGACAGCTGTTTGAAGAAAAGCGAAACTCTCCGCGCTGTCTCCAATGCGTGTTTAAATATGGGATTCGAATTTTTTTGTGTAGTAGCCTGCCGTGGGCGTTAAATACACGGCTAAAAAAATCAAATATATTTGACTACAAGGAGAAAGATCATGAGCAATTATAGAATGTCCAAAGGGACAACAGAACACTTTACATCACTTGAAGAAATGAGAACTGCATGGGGAATGAAGCCCGTGACAAAGAAAACTTCTGATAAGAAGAAATTAAAAGAACAGCAGGAAAGATTTCTTAGTAAGCATAAGTGTAAGGCATGTGGTACCCCAATGACATATATACATGGTAATATTATGGCTTGTAAAAATCCTGAGTGTAAAGGGATTGAAATCAAGCGCGAAGATAAAGACGGTAATGAAATGGTATTATATATTAATTCCTTCTGTACTTTAGACGATCTTGGAGCTGAAATTGCATCAAACATTTTCAGCGAATAATTGAAAATTAAATATTGATAATTCAAGGCAGTGTGCTGGTCGGTACACTGCTTTTGCTTTATATAACTATTATTTTTATGAGAAAAAGGAGAACTAACAATGAATAAAGTTGAATTAATTAAGGCTGTTGCAGAAGCAACAAATAATACACAGAAAGATATTAAAGTAATTATGGAAGCTGTGCAGGACGTAACATATGGTGCGCTGGTTGAAGGCGACGAGGTAAAACTGATTGATGGTGTTACTCTTTCTGTTGTACATAAGGATGCACGTATTGCACGTAACCCAAGAACAGGTGAATCTGTTGAGGTCGATGCAAAGAACGCAGTAAAATGCAAATTTGGTAAGGCAATTAAAGACGCTGTTAATGCGTAAATAATACTTTGAGCCTGTAGAAATACAGGCTCTATATTGGAATGTAGGATAGTTTGGCAATCCGCCTGGTTTGGGACCAGGACATCGCACGTTCAAATCGTGTCATTCCAACTGCGGGATAGAGGAGTGGATCCTTGCTAGGTTCATACCCTAGAGACGATGGTTCGAATCCATCTCCCGCTATTTGTCATATACAAATGTATATGCCAACCCTTTCTGTTTAATTAATTACATTATGGAGGCTTGGCTCCGATAGTGCGCTGTGAGGCGTATAAAGGCAGATTTACACACTGTCGCTGCGGTATAAGCAATTATATTGCAGTCAATCTAAGCAAAACTGACATGCCAGAGACTCAAAAGGTCTCGTTTCGTATAGGTAAGTGAAAAGATTAAATCCTATGCGGAAATAGTATCATGAAACAGGGAACGATAAGGTGGTCCAAGGGCGACTGCTGAGGAACACTTTCCGGCCGCAAACTGGATAGTTCATGCAAACTGTGAAGATATGATGGTGAATCAGGAGGTTATTCAATCTGAGCATTTATTAAGCAAAGGTGATAGCCATTTGTATAAGTGAATTGGTATGTGCCAAATTAGCTTGTATGGACATTTAGTAGGGATAATAACCGAACGATATGAAGGTGTGATGTATTCTTATCCTCAAAAGGGATCGGAGCGTCTGGTGTAGCACATCTTCAGTAGAGAAGACTTTTCAGATAATAATTACTTAATTTATTGAATTTTCAAATGTTCAAAAATTTAATAGGAACTACAAAGTAGAAAATATTATATACAAGCGAAAGTCTACACCTCTGCATAACGAAAGCAGCCTAATACCATAGTATTTTATGCAATATGGTCATTGATGAGTCTCGCAAGACTCTGATATGTTTGTCCGATTCTGCACAGTGTTCTTAGCGGAACTTTGTGGCGCGGCGGCGTCAATGGAATGATGACAACAGAGTAGTTATGCGGCTAAAGAGAAATGCCACTCTTAAACAAGGCGGTTGTTGAAGCTTACTATATGTGCGCGAAGCGGCGTATAGTGGATAAGAAAAGAAACCATAATGTTTCGAAAGAGCTTCTATATTTATGTGTAATCTCAGCATAAATGAAAACATTGGAAAATAGTTTAACTGGCAAAACATGATCTCGCGAATCAAATGTAGGTTCAATTCCTGCTTTTCCAGCTTAAATATATGGGAAGTGCCAATATGAGGCTACTTATGATAGAAATGCGGCATTTTTTGAATAAGTCTGAACGAACACGAGCCGCGGATAATTGTGTTTTAGTAAGTAATAAAATAAAGAGAGGGGCAGCACCTCTGCTTCCCTGATAAGTCCGGTTAGTCTAGCGGTATAGGACACTGCCCTTTCAAGGCGGTAACATGGGTTCAAATCCCGTACCGGACATTTTTTTTTGCTACTTTGGCGTAATTGGCAGGCGCAGCAGACTTAAGATCTGCTTCCAATAATGGAGTCTGGGTTCGAGTCCCAGAAGTAGTATTTGAAAGTATTATACTTTCTTTTGATTTGTTTGGTTACGCATTTTGTTTATGAGAAGGATTGTATAGTCCTTCTCTCCCCTCCTATTTTGGCTCTATAGTTAAGCGGTTTATAACACCTGCCTGTCACGCAGGAATCCGGAGTTCGACTCTCCGTGGAGCCGTATTTTGCAAAGTAAATTCACTAGGTGTGGAACTGACCTGCTAAGTCATGTGATCCTATATTGGATTGAGTTTCGATTACTCTGCTTTGCGTTATAAAGTATGTAAATTACCGCCCGCCACAGGTGGGAATTCGTAGGTGAAAATCCTACCATAAGGACGGATGAGCTTTATGACTGGGAGCATATTATGAATATAAAGATAACCGGATTGATTCCGGTTGAAAGGCAGGAGAACAATCCTGCCTTTTGCCTTGCTGCATGTCCGGGTTGGTGAGGAAGCGGTCTTGAAAACCGTTGGTCCGAAAGGGCTTGCAGGTTCGAATCCTGTGTGCAGCGCTGTGACTATGGCAGACTTGGCAATGCAGCGGATTGTGGTTCCGCCTTATATGGGTTCAAATCCCATTAGTCACCTTTATTTGCGCCTTTCGTATAATTGGAAGTACAACCGGCTCCAACCCGGTTAGTCAGAGTTCGAGTCTTTGGGGGCGTGTTTGATTGACATGCGATGGTCGCACCATTAGCCTCAATCACGTTTTGACCATTTAGAGTGTAAAGTAAATGGCAGATCAAAGTACACGATCTATATCTTAAGGTCGGAGGGTTCGAACCCTCAGCCTGGATGAAAATATAGGGGAGAATATACCGTAAGAGGTAGCGGGGCAGACTGTAAATCTGCTGCCATTTGGCTCGGGTGGTTCGACTCCATCTTCTCCCATGAGGTTGACAAATTAAATCAAAATTCCATAAAACAGGTAGATAAGTTTTACTATGAGGTGTGTATACGCATGGATTAGGTTTATTAAAAGGTTTTGTCTCTGATTGCAACAGATAATGAGCCTTTTGAGTCTACTAATAAAATAAAGTGAGGAAAACTGAATTGGTTAAAATCAGTCAAAAAGAAGCAGAATACTTACGTAATCATGGCAGAGCTTTTGATATAATAGTTTGTAATAAACAACATAAAGGTAAATCAAAAAGCTATTTTCTTGTAACACATGTAAGAAGTGTTGAAATGCTTAATAAGTATAGAGAGTCAATTTATCAGACCGACTTACTTGCTGTAAAACCACGAGATAAAGATTTTCGTTTTTAACAGTTAAAAAAATTGAAGGTTGGTGTTTGACATAGGCAGAAAGAAAAAAGAAGATGGCATTTACTTTATAGGTCAAAATGCTGACGATGTTACGGGTAGCTGTACTTATATAAAATACAATGGAAAAAAAATATTACTTGAATGTGGATTATTTCAAAACAATAATTATCTGGATTCATATAATATCAATTCTCAGAAATTTCCATTTAAACCTTCCGAAATTGATTATGTCTTTGTTGGACATACACATGTAGACCATATTGGTTTACTTCCAAGATTGATCAAAGAAGGATTTGAAGGAAAAATAATCGCTTCTCATGCTACGGCTCAACTTATGAAGCCACTTTTGTATAATTGTGCTTTTATATTACTAAGTGAAGCGAATGCATTATCATTTAAATATAAACGCAACTACTCTCCTATTTATACAGAAGAAGATGTTGCAGAGACGTTAAATCATATTTATGAGTATGATAATGTGCATGAGTTGTATGTTCTTGATGAGATTGTGTCTTTTAAATGGTATGAAAACAGCCATTGTCTCGGAGCCAGACAGCTCCAGTTGATTCTCAAAGATCAAAATGGTGTATCAAATTCTATATTATATACTTCTGATATTGGATCCTTGAATACAAAAAATCATTACGTTCCAAATACTGAAATTCCAGATGCTTTTAATAAGGTAACTATTATGGAATGTACATATGGAGAACCTGGAAGAATTAATAAAAAGACAAGGAAGTTTGACTTAGAACATTTAAAAACAGCGGTTGACACAGTTACAGAACGTGGCGGAACAGTTGTTATGCCATGTTTTAGTTTCAGCCGTACACAAGAGATTCTTACCAATTTATATAACATTTTTCATGATGATATAAATTTTAAATATGACATTGTAGTTGATTCAATATTATCATGTGATATTTGCGATTTATATACTACTCTTCTATCCGAGAACGATCTTGAATTATGGAATAAAGTATGTAATTGGGAAAATGTAAAATTTATAAAAGAGAAAGAAGATTCTCTATCATGCGTAAAAAATCATTCGCCAAAAATTATATTAAGTAGTTCCGGATTCTGCACAAATGGCAGAATTCTTTCTTACTTACATGAATATTTGAATGATGAAAAAAGCATGGTAATTTTTAGCGGATATACTGGAGCAGACAATTCTTATCTGTCATATCGAATTAAAAATTACAAAGAGAACAAATTTATAAAAATCAGTGGAGATAAAGTTGAAAATAAAGCCGATTGTATATCTTTAGGCACATTCTCTAGTCATGCTAATAGAAATGAACTGATCGAGTTTGGATCTAAAGTGAATACAGAAAAACTGGTTTTAGTTCATGGATCCACTGTAGCTAAAAATAGTATCAAGGAAGACTTAAAAGAAGCCATATCTAAAGAAGATAAATCATTTAAAGTGATTGCGTCCTCAAAGGATATGGTAATTTATTTATAGGAGAAAAAGGATTATGGATTTATTCGAAATTTTAGATGACGATAACCTTTATCAGGGTATCGTAAAAGAACATTTACAGGACAGAAAAATCATTATCAATGAAACTATTGATGATGATGCTATTGAAAATGTATGTCTAATGATTATGAAATGGAACAAAGAAGATAAAGATCTTCCGGCAAAAGCCAGAAAACCGATCTATATTTATATAAATTCAGATGGTGGAGATGTTGTAGCCGGATATCAAATCCTTAGTTCAATTAAAACATCAGTAACACCAGTTATTACAGTTGGATTCGCAAAATGTGCTTCTATGGCATGTTATATTCTGGCAGCAGGACATAAACGTTATTGCTTCCAGAATACAGTGGTTCTTTATCATGATGGGCAGACTGGATATATAAGTTCATCTAATAAAGGCAAGGATATTCAGAAATTTTATGATAAGCTTGAACAGCATATGAATGATTTTATGGTAGAACATACAAATATGACCGCTGAATATCTCGAGGAAATTAAAGATCGTGAATATTATATGTTCCCGGACGAAGCAAAGGAAAAAGGTATTGTTGATAAAATTATTGGCGTTGACTGTGAATTAGCCGACATTCTTTAATTGTATTATTTTTATGTAAATTATCACTTATAACATATTATCACTGACATTTCAATATGTCAACGGAGAAAAAGGAGAAAACAATGGAACTTAAGAAAACTGTAAAATATGATGGAAAACTTAAAGGTTTACATATGGTAAATGGACAGCTTGTTGATGCAGATGGTGAAATTCTTGATGTTTTAGATATTTTTGAAAAGGCTTATGGGGATAAACCTTTTGATATGTCTACTACTACTAAAACTGAGGAAATCATTAATCTCGACGAATTAGATTAAGGTATCATGCCATGAATAATAACGAATTTCTCAAAAAACAGCTTGACTTAATCAAGCAAAAACAGACTGACACTTCAATAGAATGGCAGGATATTGCAGATTTTCGTTCTAATAGCGGTAAAGAAGCTGAACATCGTGATACGATCCGTAAAGGATCAAAGTTATTATTAGAATATATAGATGCAGGATGGGATATTGTCCCATCCTCTTCTATTCAATTAGGACGATTTTCTGATGAGATTGCTCTGAAAAAAGAACGTATTAAATTACAGACTGAAAAGCAGGAATTTAATAAGTGGATTCGTGAGTATTCTAGGGATGAGCTAATTGCTGAACATATTGTAAATGCTGTTAATCAATTACAACCGTTAAATGTGCCGGGATATATTCCGCCAGTACATATGAATAAAGAATATCTTCTTACAATTTCAGATGCTCATTTTGGGGTTGAATTTGAAATCAAGGATTTATATGGAAATATTTTAAATGCATATAATCCGGAAATTTTCAAAGAACGCATGTGGAACTTATATAATAAAATAATTGAACAGATTCAGCGCGATCATATTCAGGTACTGAATATTTTTGAGCTTGGCGATGCTTTAGATGGAATTTTACGTGCAAACTCACAATTAATGCAATTAAGATACGGGATTATTGATTCCGCTATTTTATATGCAGATTTTTTATCTACATGGCTTAATGAATTAAGTAATCATGTTCGAATTAAATTTCAAATGGTAAAACGTTCGAATCACAATCAGCTGAGATTAGTAGGACAGCCTAAAAATGCTTTTCCAGATGAAGATATGAGTAAATCCATATTGGTTTTTATGAAAGAACGTTTGAAGGATAATCGTAATGTTGAAATTATAGAAAATCCAACTGGTCTTGTATATGCACAACTTGCAACATATACAATTCTTGGAGGACATTTCGAAACTAAAAATCTAGGTGATGCTTTGAAAGATTTTTCAAAAACATATCAAGTACCTTTGGATTATATTATTTCAGGCCATTGGCATAGTTTGGCTACTGGAGATGTTGGGATCAATTCAGAATATATTTCTGTACGTTCGATTATTGGCGTAAATCCGTATAGCTATTCAATTAATAAGGTGTCAAATGCAGGAGCCTCTATGTTTGTATTTGAACAGGGAAATGGTCTTGTAGATGAACATCATTATAAATTGTAAAGGAAAATATTTATGGAAACAAATAATGAAGAACAATTTGTCGAGTTCGACGAAATATTAAATTTTATACATGAAAGTACTGGATTTGATAAAGAAATTATTGAAAAAGTACTTGATGCAGAAACTAGATTTTTAATTAAGTCTGGTATTGCTGCTGAAATTAAAGAATAGTATGAGTGGCGTTGCTGCTTATATTATACATTTCAGGAGAGCCTTCTTGCTCTCCTATTTTCTGAGTGTATGGCGCAATAGGCAGACGCGTCTGATTTAGGATCAGAATATTGTGGGTTCGAATCCTACTACACTCATTTTGTTATGAATACAAGGAGGAGTTGTTTATGGCAACAACAAAGAAAAATGAGCCGGTAAAAATGACTCCGACTCAGATGAAGAAAAAAATAGAGGCGCTCGAAGAAGAAATTCGAGTATATAAAGAAGATACCGCATGGTGTTATATGTGCGGAAAACCTAAAAAGAAAAATAGAGAAAATTTTTATAAAAATACGGATCCTTTAGTAAAGTCTGGATATGCAGCTATTTGTTCTGAATGCGCCAGAAAGATTGCATTAAGAACAGATGAAAATGGAGAAGAACATAAACCGACAAAAGAGTCAATTATTCTTGCTCTGCAGTATTTGAATAAACCGTTTTTAGAAAATGTCTATAATAGTAGTGTTCAAGCAGCTGAAAGAAATGCTGGTATTCCAGGAGCAAAACAAAATGCATGGAGTACATATATAAGAACCATTGCAATGCAGCAATATTCTGGAAAACAATTCAAGGATTCTGATTTTTTTAAACAAAAAATTATATATGAAGATGAAAAGACTCCTGCAGATGTTATAAAAGGCAAGGAGTCCCAGGATAATTATGAAGGTTTTGAAAAGAATAAAGCTGATGTAATCAGGTTGATTGGATATGATCCATTTGAACAAGAAGCATTGTCTGATCAACCATTTCTATATTCTCAATTAATTGGGTTGCTTGATTCTAGTGAAGACGCAAATGACGATATGATGCGTACTGCTTCTGCTATTTCTATTGTAAGAGCATTTTTACAGCAAGCGAAAATTGATAATGCTATTGCTACTTATATGTCTGACGTTCAAAAACTTAGAACAAATTCCGCTACAATAAAAACACTACAGGCGAGTAAAAAAGATCTTACTGCAATTATTAAGGATCTCGCTGCTGAAAGTTGTATTTCTTTAAAGAATAATAAAAATGCTAAAAAAGGTGAAAATACTTGGACTGGTAAAATACGTAAAATCAAAGAAATGAATTTGCGTGAAGGTGAAGTAAACGGATTCGATATCGGAACTTGTCGTGGTATGCGTCAGGTTATGGATATGAGTAATGCTTCTATATTGAAGCAGCTCCGACTGGATGAATCAGAATATTCTGATATGCTGGCAGAACAAAGAGAAATGATAACAAAGCTTCGTGATGATTTGGACAATTACAAAGAAATTTCTCGTATTTTATTACGTGAAAATATTGATCTGAAAGATTATATGGAAGAACATAATTTAATAGAGCCGGATAATTTAGTCGATTTAAATGAACTATTCTCCTGCTTCTCCTCCGATGAAGAAGAAACGGAGGTGGCCGATGATGATGAATCCGGATCTGATTCAAGAGCTTCCGAAGCTTAATTATTGTGAACAGGGAAATAAGATTTTTGTAAAGCCTGGAGTTTATCCATTATCTTCACGCAAACTTGAAGGTTTTATGAAAATTGCAAATCTTCAGAAATATTATCAATGCAATCCTGTAAGATTTATAAATGATTTTTTTAATATAGAATTACTTGATGCACAGGCATGGGTAATTCAGAGAGCCTGGAACTGTCCGAATGTTTTGTTAGTGTGTACCCGTGGATTTGGTAAATCTACATTGATAGATATTATGATCATGGCAAAAGATATGCTATTTAATAACTATTGGACATATATTGCTTCCGGTTCTGGATCGCAGGCTGAACAAACGTTTACGACGCTCGAAAGGCTTGCAAATGATAATATAGATACTATGCTTGGTTCTACAGGTTATATTTTTAAGGCAGAAATTGAAATTAAAAATGCTGCTGGAGATGGCTTCAGTCACTCTTCTAATGGATTCTCATATTCCCTTTATAATGGCTCATTTACTCAAACACTTAATAGTAATGTAGATAAAAAAAGAGGTATGCGTGGTAGTGTTGTATTTGATGAATGTGGATTCCTTGATGAAGAAATGATGTCGGTATATGCAGCTTTTGCAATTGTAAATAAAAGCTTTAAGTCTGGTAAGGATCGTGATGGCAAATCAATCGATCGTAACCGTCTAAGATGTATTCCATCAAATATTCCAAACCAATTATTTTATATTTCTTCTGCTTCTTCTACAGATACAAAATTCTATAAGTTATATAGAGATTTTAGCAAACGACAACTTATGGGAGATCCTGATTATTTTGTGGCTCATATTGATTGCGAAGTTGCATTTAAACCAACTATTCGTGGTGAAATAATGGAACCACTATTGACACCAGGAACTGTGGCAGCAGAAATGCGTTCTAATCCAGAAAAAGCGCGTAGAGAGTATTATTGTGAATTTACATCTGACGCGGGTGCTAATGCAATTATACGTAGAGGTGTTATTGCGCGTAATGAAGTGATTCGTAAACCAGTGTTATATAACGATACTGGTAAAAGAAAAATTGTTATTGCATATGACCCGGCTCGAAGTCGAGATAATTCGGTAATTTTGGTTTGTGAAATTTACTCTGAAAAAAATCAAGATGGGGATCTTGAATATAAAATGAGACTTTTAAATTGTATAAATCTTATTGATATAAGCAATAAAAAGAAAAAGAAACCTATGCAAACACCAGCCCAGATTGAATATTTGAAACAAGTTATTCTCGATTATAACCAGGGCGGGGATGAAAACTACAGCAATATTCTCGGAGTTTATATTGATGCCGGTTCTGGTGGTGGTGGTGTTAATATTGCTGACTATTTAATGCCTGATTGGAAAGATAAATCCGGTAAAACTCATAGAGGACTGATTGATAAAGAATATTCAGAAGAATATGTTAAAAAATTCCCAAACGCAGTCAATAAGCTTCATTTAATGGAGCCAACTAAATACAAATCAGAAATGTATGAAGCCATGATTGAGATGATGAATCAGGATAAAATTGAGTTTACGGCTACATACGATAATAAAGGATATCTTACAATATTTGATATTGATAAGGATAAATACGAAAAAACTAAAAAAGATCTAATTGCCAAATATAAAAAACAGAAAATGACAGATGAAGAAATTGATTACAATGTTCAAAAAGAATTAGATAAACTTCAAAATGTTAAGAGCCATATTGAAAAATTAAATTGGCAAGAAGAAGCTTCTCTCGCAAGTATCGATGCATTAAAAGAGGAACTTGTAAATATGATCCGTATTCCACGACAATCAGGAAAAGATTCATTTGAATTGTGTCCTGAAAAAGCTAACCGTCTTCATGACGATAGAGCTTACGTTACATGTATGTGTTCTTATGCTCTTCAAACTGAACGCCGGAAAAATATTACTGCAAAACGTAAACCTAAAGTTGACAAATCGTTAGTTCAAAAACTTACGATTAGAAAAGGCGTTGTACGTTCTATGTTCGAAACTTAATATAATTATATGATATTTCAAAGGAGGTGCTGTTACTTGGCTAGACAACAAGGAAATATTTCTGCAAAAAAAGTTTCTACTGCAAAAAAAATTGATCCAGCACCTTCTCAGCTGAATAATACGGCTGAAATGCGTGATTGGTATCAAAAAAATAAAAAAAATATTGAAAATTATGCTGCTGCTATGGAAGGAGCAAAATCTCTTCGTGATATCACTAAGACAAGCACCAAAGCGGTAACAGCTTATAGTAAGGACAGTCTTCGTACTTACCTGCAAAATATTGGAAGTAATGAAAAGAATTTAAGAAATTTATCAAGATATCTTTATTATCGATGTCATGCTTATTATAGATTAATTGCATATAATGCAAACATGTTTTGTTTAGATGCAAGATCTGTTATTCCGGAATATGATATGGTTGCAGGCGTAGATACGAATGCCATGCTTAGTTCTTATCAGGACACATTAAATGTGTTGGATAAGTTAAATCTTCAGTATGAGTTCTTAAAAGCTTATACTATTTGTTTTAGAGAAGATGTTTTTTATGGATGCGCTTATTATGATGAAATAGGAATGTTTATTCTTCCGCTTGATCCAGATTATTGTAAAATTTCTGGTATATACAATACCGGTGATTTCGCGTTTGTAATGGATATGAGTTATTTCAGATCCAGACAGACTATGTTGGAATTATGGGGTGAACCCTTCCAGTCAATGTATCGTGCCTATGAAAGTGATACTACAAATGGAAAGTGGCAGCCTATGCCAGATGAATATGCTATTTGCTTAAAAGCCAGAGCTGAAGATTGGGAAACTGTAGTCCCACCATTCTCTGGTCTGTTATCTGGAATTATCAATCTTATTGATTTAGACGATCTACAGGCTATTGCTGATGCTCAGGATATTTATAAAATGATCTGGTTAGAACTTGAAACGATAACTGGTAGTGAGGATCCAGACGATTGGAAAGTTAATCCGGATATTGTTATTGAGTATTTTAACAGGATGATTAATGAATGCCTTCCTGACTATACTTCTGCTGCTATTGTGCCAGGAAAATTAGATCAGATTTCGTTTAATAATGATAAAGCAACAGATACGAACAAAATAGCAAAAGCTACAGAAACTCTTTTCAATTCTTCTGGTGGCGCTCAAATTCTTAATAGTGCTACCATCTCAGGTACAACAGCCTTTGGAGCAGCAATTCGTGCCGATACAGAATTAGCTATTTCTATGCTTCTACCACAGACTCAGGGATGGGTTAACCGCTTCCTTACATATTGGGTCTCTAACCCAGCCAAGGTAAAATTCTTTGAAGTTTCTGCTTATACAAAAGATGAATTCAAAAAAGAACTTTTGGAGGGGGCAACTAATGGTTTACCTACAAAATTAGCCTATAATACATTAAATCAATTCTCTGAGAAAGAAACTATGGCTTTAAATTATTTAGAAGAACAAGTGCTTGGTTTATCCAATTTGTTTGTTCCTCTTCAGACTTCATACACCCAAAGTGGTAGCTCGGATACTGGTGGTGCCCCAACAAAAGATTCTACAGAAATCACAGACGATGGAGAAGCATCAAAAGATAAGGCTGATAAGGCTAAATAAGAGGATAATAATTATGGATAATAAGAAATTTATAATTACAACAAACGATGAATCAGCTTCATTGCTTATTCAGACTGGTTTTCATCTTGTGAGCCAGAATGGTAAACAGTGGACTTTTTTAAATGACAACAAAATGCTGTTTAACAATTTAAGCGATGTTGTCTATTCAGATAAATTATTTATTTGATTACTCCTCTTCTATTTGAGGAGAATTACTCAAAGAAAGCTTCCTGTATACTTTAAATAAGCCAAGAAATTGACAATAAAAAATACCTCA
>ERZ791846.162-NODE-162-length-48283-cov-126.241_pt1 | contig 48283 bp, 34 predicted proteins | sample MGYA00510289_ERZ791846 | MGnify/ENA primary metagenome ERZ791846 (study PRJEB30046, sample SAMN00715274) | human gut metagenome | study: EMG produced TPA metagenomics assembly of the A metagenome-wide association study of gut microbiota in type 2... | reverse complement strand
GCGATGGTACTGCACTCGAGAGGGTGTGGGAGAGTAGCACGCCGCCGCATTCAACGTCGGGGTTCCCGTCGAGCGTGACGCTCCGGGAACCCCCTTTTCTTGTCTTTTGGTTCGTGTTTCCCGCGGCGCGCGAGAGGCTCCCAATCCACAACACCCTTGCATCGCATGGTCCGTCAGCGTGACTGTTAGTAATGATGTGATGAGGCTCACGCGTTACGCCCGCGCGGGTTCCAGAGAATCACGTTACGATGGAAAACGGCAGAAGCCCGATAATTGACAATCAGCGAAAGGACCGATGATGACTCTCCTGCAGCATGAACTGACCGATTTTAAGGTGAACGCGTTCCAGAACAACGAGTTCCATGAGGTGACCAAGGCTGATGTGCTCGGCCACTGGTCCCTGTTCTTCTTCTACCCGGCTGATTTCACCTTCGTGTGCCCCACTGAACTTGAGGATCTGGCCCGCAACTACGCCAAGTTCAAGGAAATTGGATGCGAGGTCTACTCTGTCTCCTGCGACACCCACTTCGTGCACAAGGCATGGCATGACGCCAATGAAAAGATCGCCAAGATTCAATATCCGATGCTTGCCGACCCGACCGCTCTATTGGCCAAGGATCTCGACACCTACAACGAAGTCGATGGCATGGCCGAACGCGGTGACTTCATCGTGAGTCCCGAAGGCAAGGTCGTGGCTTATGAAGTCATCTCTTCCAATGTGGGCCGCAATGCCGAAGAACTGCTACGCCGTGTGCAAGCTTCTCAGTTCGTCCACGAACATGGCGATCAGGTTTGCCCTGCCAACTGGACTCCAGGCGAGGACACTATTGAACCTAGCCTTGATCTTGTTGGTCAACTGTGATCGTCGCTTGACGGACGGCTTGTCAAGCTAATCCGACGGGGTGCCCAGGAGAATCCTCCGGGCACCTCCTGAATAGCCAGATCAAGGCACGAAGGGAGTCGTTATGTCTCGAAATGATTTGTACGATGTCATAGTCATCGGCGGCGGTCCCGCTGGTCTGACGGCGGGATTGTATTTGGCCCGTGCCCGATATCGCGTACTGATTCTCGAGAAAGATGATTTTGGCGGACAGATCACCATCACCAATGAGGTGGTCAACTATCCGGGCGTTGGCCGCACCACTGGCCGTGCGCTTACCCAGACCATGCGTCAGCAGGCGCAGGATTTCGGCGCTGAATTCCTTTCCGCCGAAGCCATCGGCCTCGACGTGCATGGCGATGTCAAAACCGTGCATACTTCGCGCGGCGACTTGAAAGCTTTTGGTATTCTCATCGCCACCGGTGCCAGCCCACGCAAACTAGGGTTCAAAGGGGAGTCCGAATATGCTGGCCGCGGTGTGGCCTACTGCGCCACCTGCGATGGCGAGTTCTTTGCCGGCAAGGAAGTACTGGTGGTCGGCGGAGGGTTCGCAGCAGCCGAGGAATCCGTGTTTCTGACCACATACGCCTCCAAAGTTACCGTTCTCGTACGGGAACAGGACTTCACTTGCGACGCTGCGGTGGCCGCCGCAGCAAAAAACAATCCGAAGATCGACGTGCGTTACCAGGTCGAGCTGCAAGGTGTCACTGCCGGGCAAGGTGGTTTACGTGAAGCTTCGATCCTAAACCGGGCCACTGGCCAGACCGAAACGTGGAAACCTGCTGACGGCGGCACGTTCGGCGTGTTCGTGTTCGCCGGATATGTGCCCGCCACGAATCTGGTGCGCGGCGTGGTGGAACTGGACGATTATGGTTACGTGGTCACGCACGGCTATCTCGAAACATCGGTGCCGGGCGTGTATGCGGCCGGTGATCTGCGGGCCAAAAACCTGCGGCAAGTGGTTACTGCCACCGCCGATGGTGCTATTGCCGCGGTGGAGTTGGAACGGTACGCCAAGCGGATGAGCGAGAAAACCGGTTTGATACCACAGCGCCCGACCTCTTGCGTCTACGAGCAGTCCACGGCGAAGACAGATGCCGCCTCGTTGGCTGACACCACGCCCGCACCGGCACCCGTCAAACGCAGCACCGATGCCGCTGCCGCAGCAAACGCCGTTAGGAAGCCCGGCGAATTGTTCTCCGACACCACCAAACAGCAGCTCAACGTGGTCTTTAACCGTATGTCTCGCCCGGTCACGCTTGCTTTGGAACTGGACGATACGCCGCTGTCCACGGAACTGCGGGGATTCATCGATGCGTTGGTCGCGCTGTCCGGTGGCAAGCTGAAATCGACGGTGGATGATGGTGAGTACGAGAAGGATGATACGGGTCGTGCGGTATTCGACGTCGACAGCGTGCTGCCGGCAGCGCGTCCATGCGTGCGCATGGTGGTGGATGGCGAGCCGACTGGTCTCGCCTTCCATGGCGTGCCTTCCGGTCATGAATTTAATTCGTTCGTGCTGGGCCTGTACAACGTGGCTGGTCCTGGTCAGCCGTTGGGCGATGATCTGATCGAACGGGCAAAGTCCATTGCAAGCCCGCTGAGTATCATGATTCTCGTCTCGCTCACCTGTACGATGTGCCCGGAGACAGTGCTTGCTTCCCAGCGCATCGCCTCGCTGAACCCGGCCGTGCGCGCCGAGGCCTACGATGTTGCGCACTTCCCCGAGCTTAGGGACCATTATGGCGCGATGAGCGTGCCCTGCATCGTCATCAACCGTGGTGGCGAGCAGACCGTCGAATTCGGCAAGAAGAGCATTCCTCAGATGCTTGATCTCATCGGCGCGTGACAAGCGTGTGACAAACGGTGATAAGCGCGTGAGCACGCTTCGGCCCACGGGATTCCGTCGCCTGATTCTGTGAACCGAATGCCACGCGATGACGAATATGCCCGGAATCAGGTTTTGGCTTGATTCCGGGCATATTTATATGCGATGGCGCAGGCACCCAGTTCGTGGGATTATCCGCTGTAATCCCACGAACTAGGAACCACGAACCTATGGGGGACTAGGCGACGGCGACGCGCTTGCCTGCGGCCTTGACCAGCGAAATACTGATCAGCGCGATTATGAACAGCACGATGAGTACCGGAATCAACGCGGCATAACGGTGCGCCTGATCGGGGGTGTGCGTGACGACGAACGACGCCAGCTGATTGCCGGACAAGCCGGCGAATGCCCAGGCGCTCAAGGTCAGCCCATGCGTGGTGGATACGGTTTTCGTGCCGAAGTGCTGATCGAGCAGTACCGGCAGGGTGGAGAAGCCGCCGCCGTATCCGGCGTTGACGAGGAACAGCATCATCAACACGGCCCACAACAAAGCGCGGTCGATACTGTTAGTGCAAACCTGCAGCAGGCATACGGCGATCGATATCACGAAAATCACCTGATATACGGTTTCGCGGCGTTTGAGGTGATCGGACAGCGTGGAGAAGCCCACGCGGCCGGCGGTGTTGAACACGGAATCCACGGCGAGCACCAAACCGATAATGCCGGAAATGGCGGCCGCGAACGCGCTCGGGCTTAGCGGAGCGTACTGCGGGAACGCCTTCAGCACATCATGCAGGATGTCTTTCTCTTGGCTGATAAGAGCTAGACCACAGGTGATGTTGATGTAGAAGGCGAGCCAGATGCCCCAGAACACGGGTTTCTTAAGAATCGAGACGCGGCTGACATAGGAGGTCGCGGGACCATAGACCCAGCCGGCGGGGCGGCGTATGAGCAGGAATCCCACGAGCATCATTATCGCGTAAACCACGGCGAGCGTATAGAACATGTTCACCAGGCCGATCGAGCCGATCAGGTATTCCATCACCGGACTGGCAATGGCTTTGGCCAAGCCGAAACCGGCGACTGCGATACCGGTGGCGAGGCCCTTGTTGTCGGCGAACCACAGCATCAGGTTCTTGACCGGGGTCAGGTAGCCGATGCCCAGGCCGACACCCATGATCGCGCCGTAGCAGATGAACACGCCGGGCAGGAATCCCAAGGCGATGCTCACGCCCGTACCGGCGAAACCGACCACAAAGCAGACCATTGAGATAAGAGCAGATTTCTTGATGTTTTTCTCAACCATCGGCCCGGCGAATGCAGCGGACATGCCGAGAAAGAAGATGGCGAGAGAGAAGCCCCATTCCACGGAGGCGGGGCTGGCGTGAAGCTGGTCCGCGATCAACTGCTTGAACACGCTCCAGCAATAGACGGTGCCGATTGGGATATGGATCAATAGTGCGGGGATGATTGCGCTGGTCCAACGATTCTTGGTAAACCTTGCCATGTATAGGCGAATCCTTTCGCAACTGGCGTACGATGACCTGCCGGTTGGAACAAGAGGAGTTTCGTCGAGGAAACGGATGCACACCACATGTACTGCGAACAATTCGCTGAACATCTTTGGTGTTGTTTTCATCGGCGCCGCTGGCTCTTGTCGACGCCGACAAACAGCACTATAACGCCGTTACGGTGATTCCGTGGCCGATTATCGTGGGTTGTGACCGTGAGCTTATTCACATCGAAAACGGTTATGGAACGGTATCAATGTGAGTAAACTTGTGCTGCTGAACCATGAAAGCCTGACGGTTGAGTTTACAAGCGAGGCATCCCGACCTCAGATTGACGATGAGCTCGTGGACAACGTGGTGGCGTTGGCCAATACCGAAAAAAACGGGTCGTTGTACCTTGGCATCGAAGACAACGGCACGGTAACCGGTGTTAGCAGGGAACATCGCAGCGTTGACGGGCTGGCGGTGTTTATCTTCTTCAGCAAGACGGTGCCGCAGGTCGCGTGGTGCGTGCTGAAATCATCCATGCGGACAACGGGTTGCCGGTGGCGTGTATCGAGGTAGACCGCAACTTGCAGATTGTGTCCAGTATCCAGGGGCGGGACAGCGCCGTCTGAAGGCGGATGGAACGCCCGAGGTGGTGCCGCTGTTCCCGAGCCGGTTCGTCAGTCGCCTATCCCAGTTGCGCAACTACGACTACAGCGCCCAGCCCGCGCGGAATCACGATTGGACGACTGGGATCCTGTCGCGCGCGAACGGTTGCGCGACAGGATTCGTCTCACCAATTCCGGCGATACATTGCTGCTGTTAGATGACGATGACCTCGACCATGCGTTGTTGATGGTGGTGGACGGTCCCTACGGTCCGCAACCATCGCTTGCCGGAGTGCTGGCCATCGGCAAGGTGGATGCGATCCGACGTTCCATGCCCATGGCATCGGAAGTGTTTCAAGTGATGAAAGGGGCGTCTTTGGCCGTCAACGCCGAGCCCTTCGCGGATGCCGTTGGTTGATATGTTCTCGCACATCAACGCATTGAAGCCTTGGAATCCGAATCACGAAATCATGAGCGGTCTGGTTCATGTCAATCTGCCTGATTTTGGCCGTCAGGCGTTCCGTGAGGCAATGGCCAATGCGTTCTGCGATCCTTCGTCGCCATTGAGCAATGGCATTGTCGGGAAAGTTGGACGAAGTCGGCGAAGCGGATAGGTGGATTTGGGAACGGCTGGGGCATATATGGGAACGCCTCGGCTGCTGGACCGGTTCATCACAGCAGCCGAGGCGTTTGATAAAGACTCAAATCTTACTTGCTGAAAACCTTCTTGAACAAGGTGTCGGTGGCGCCCTGTCGAACGGCATCGTCGGCTTCATCGCCGTTGCGGCAGGTATGACCGGCAACGCCACTGCAGCCGACATGACCGCCGCGAACATCCACACCTTCGAAGTCTGCGCCTTCTATGTGCCGCTCGACCTGATCGTGCTCAGCCTGCTGATGTTCGCCTTCAAGGTGAAGATCAACGAGAAGATACACGCCGAAATCGTCGAGCAGCTCGAAGCCAAGCTCGCGGCCGGTGAGATCTCCGACGAGGAAGTCAAGACGGTCGAGACGGTTGAAGCGTCAACGAGAAGGCCAAGATTCTGACCGAATAAATAACCAATACTTGCCACTCCTTCCTTTCTCTCTGATGGAGGCCCCAATTTCGATTGGGGCCTCCATTGGTATATGCACTGTTTTATAGCCGTTCAAAGTTTGTCAAATGAACAAAACGACCGATGTCCCGGAGCATAATGCAACCAATGTTGTTTCGCTTTTTCGCTCAAGGCATATCTTGCCATGTTCCGAGGCGAACCATGTATTTTAGCGAATGACCAATCGAAGAATCGAATTAGATTTCATTGTCTCGGATGAGAAGGTCCCAGCTTCATAGGGGGTATTAATGACATTCATCTCACGAGCGGCGCGCTATGTGCTCAGAAAGCGAGTGCGCACCGCAGTGCTGTTCATTGTGCTGACCATCATAACGGCGAGTATGCTGTCCGCAACCGCAGTTTCTCGGGCAGCGCAACATGAGGCCGGACAGATTGAGAAACAGGCGGTCGGCGGATTCGTGCTGGCCAGTAACCTGCAAGGCAGCATGCTGACACCTCGCGGAGGCGGAATGGTTCGTCCCGCTGATGTGCAACGAATCTCGAAGCTGTCCGGTGTTGACTCGTACATGGTCAGGCAGAATGCCACCGCCGATCTCGTGGGAGCCAGCGTGGTGAAGGTCCCCGGCGGCGATGATTACGATGCGGAGAAAGAACAGCAGTTCGGCAATACGGCCAACGTCATAGGCACAAACGATTCGTCGAAACTCAATGTGTTCACGTCGCACACGCTCAGCATGGTCGACGGACGTCATCTCAAGGCATCCGATAAGCATATGTCGATGGTCCATGAGGATCTCGCCAAAACCAATGGGCTTAAAGTCGGCGATACCCTCACGCTCAAGGCCAATCCATATGATGCCGACAATGAGTCGCATTCGACGGCAACCGTCAAAACCACTATCGTTGGAATATTCAAAGGAGACAGCGATAGAAAGGTATCCAGCCGCGCGGAACTTACCTCCAACACTGTGTACACCGATTTGGACACTACAAGTACTCTGTACCAGTACAAGGCTGGCAAGGAAATATATCAGGATGCCACTTTCGTTCTGGACAAGGGTGTCGACGTGGAGAAAACCATGGAAGCGGCGAAGAAGCTTCCAGTGGATTGGAACAACTACCAGATCACACGCAATGACCAATATACGTCGAGCATGCTGAATGCCGCCCGAGGTGTGCGTTCCATGATGCTCGGCGCTTTGATCGGCGTGACCATTTCGGCCGTGATAGTTCTCAGTCTCATGCTCTTACTGTGGATGAACGACCGACGTCAGGAGATGGGCGTACTGGTGTCCCTTGGCATCGGCAAGCCATCCCTGATCGCCCAATATCTAACCGAGATGATTCTGATCGGTCTGCCGTCCCTGGTCCTCGGATGGTTGTGCGCACGAGGAGTGGCCCAATGGCTTGGCACTTCGGCCCTCCGTTCCGTGAACGCCTCCGCGGCGAAGGAGCTGAGCAGCATGGGGCAGGTTGGCGGCGATCTCGAATCCAATATGTCGGTTCGTACCTTGGATTCGCTCACGGTATCGATCGACACGACTGCCGTACTGTATGTGTCGCTCGGCTTGCTGGCGGTGATGCTGATATGCGTCGCCATATCGTGCATACCGATGCTGCGCAAGTCGCCGCGAAGCCTGTCGGAGCTCCGATGACGGGCATGAACGTGTGGAATCGTGCCACGCTGGCAATCGTGCGTAAACCGGTACGCAGCGGAATCATCGGACTGCTGATGCTGATGGTTTTCACCAGTCTTGTGGCTCAGGTTGGAGTGTCAACGGCACTTCAGAAAATGTCCGACGATATCGGCAGAAGCATGGGAATAGGTTTTACTGTCGACACAGGCGAGAATCCTGCAAGTCTAAAGGAAGCGAGCCGGTTCTCGCGCATCCCCGGCGTAGGAAAAACCGTTTACGAGCGTAAGACCTTGGCAGGGGTGGATGGAGCGCATCCGGTTGTCCCCGAACATGGTCCTCGGCTGGATTCCGGTCTATCCACGCAGGTCAGCGTGCTGGGCACCACTGACTCCTCGTTGTCCGAAGAGTTCCAAAGCGGTCTGTACCGGTTGGAACAAGGACACCACATTTCAGGTAATGGCCGGAACGTACTGATTCACCGGGATTTCGCACGTGAGAATGGGCTATCGGTGGGATCAACACTCCGGCTCAGTCAGGAAGACCGCGATTCCACCGTTCGCGTGGCCGGAATCTTCTCTGGCAATGTGCAGGCACAGAGCCCTATGCCATCGGACGCATCGGAGAATCTTATCTATGCGGGTGCCCAAGTGGTTTCCACGCTGACTGGAGAGGAACGGGTCGGCACGATCCGGTGCCTCTCGGATAATCCGCAGGCTCTCTCCGCCGCAGTGGCCCAAGCGAAAAAAATCGCTGGAAGCAAGTATGACGTCACCGATGACTCGGCGCGGCTTTCCGGCGTGCTGCAGTCGGTGGAAACGGTGCGCGATCTGGTTCGTATGGTGCTGTTGTCCGTTTGCTTGGCTGATGTGTTGGTACTGGGCATGGCGCTTGTCTTCTGGATCCGCTCACGTATTCATGAGATAGGCACCCTTCTGGCTCTCGGCATCGGCAAGATGCAGATTATCGCCCAGTTCGCAATCGAAACCGGTCTCATGGCTGTGGTCGCAGCCCTGTGCTCGCTGGGCACGGGCTCCCTATTGTCTGGATACGTGTCCTCGCTTCTGCTGCACGATTCTGGAGTCGCGCCTCTTGAATCATTGCAGGTGGAGGCTCTGCCGCCAGAACAGACGCTGCTCATCCTGCTGCTCGGATGCGCGGTCATCGCGATTGCGCTTGCCGTGTCGTGCGCCGCAGTGCTGGCCAAATCCCCGAAATCCATTCTTTCCTCTATGCGTTAGGAGATATTAATCATGACTATCTGTCTGCAATTGGACCATGTCAATTACTCATATGGCGCGGCGAAGATCCGCGTTCTTTCGGACGTGAACGCTGATTTCGAATCCGGAAAGATGTATGCGATAACCGGTCCATCGGGAGCGGGAAAGAGCACACTGCTGTCCCTGTTGGCCGGTCTGGATGCCCCCTCTGATGGAGTGGTCCGTTTCGAGGGTGAGGATATAGCTACGACGGGTTATTCAAAGCACCGTCGCGAGCACGTGTCCTTGGTGTTCCAGGACCATAATCTGATCGACTATCTCACTCCCGAAGAGAATCTGCGTTTGGTCAATCCCAAGGCCGATATGAAGATCCTCGAGGATTTGGGACTGAGCCGTGAGGAATCGAAGCGCAACATCATGCACCTGTCGGGCGGTCAACGTCAGCGAGTGGCGGTCGGCCGTGCCCTAGTGGCGCCCGGCCGCGCGATTCTGGCGGATGAACCGACTGGCAGCCTGGATCCGGAAATGACTGATGAGGTGATTGATCTTTTGCGGCATGCCGCTCATCAACTCGGTAAATGTGTCATTGTGGTGACGCATTCCAAGCGTGTCGCCGATTCCGCCGATGCCGTTTACACTCTCAGGCACAAGAAGCTAGCCAAGGCATAGCTCGCTCGCCTAAACCGTGTCTTCCGTCCGAACAGCGATCCACCATCGGTGGCCTCTCGGACTTCCGTTACGACAGGGGCCTCTTGACACGTGGCTGCTGCGCCACGTAATGAACGTGTTGGGCCGCGGCATCGCCTCCGCTGCCTACGTGTCCATGGGTGGGGCGGCATGCTGGCCGGCTTCTACTTGCTGTCCGCGAACAACGTGGGCTGGGCGACGTGCACGGCATCGTGGATGGTTCGTTATTACAACGGCAGTTCTCGATAAACCAAATCGTCACGGACTGCAAAGCCCTGCCGTTCCCAGAAATCGTTGCCGGCGTCGTTGTCTGTGGGCACTCCGACAGCGACTTTCGGCAGACCGATTGCACGAAGCGTTTCAACCACACGGCCCACCAACATCGAGCCAATGCCCCTACCGCGTGCGTCGGGGTCGACCGCCGTGTGGTAGATGCGTGACCGTCTTCCGTCGTGACCGGCAAGAATCGCGCCAATGATCCTTCCGTCATCGTCCTCAGTTACGAAACAGGTGTCGGGATTGCGTTTGAGAAACGTCTTTATCGCATCCTCGCAATCGTCTATATCCCTCATAGTGAAACCTGTGCATCGTGTCCACAGTCCGTATACCAGCGAATAATCCTCGATTTTCATATGGCGTATGGTCATTGCGATTGGTTCGGTCATATTTCCTTCTTTCCTTCTTAAACGCCAATTCCGATTCTCGCATCGTTCGCGGTACTTCCCGTGTGGGTATGCCATATTTGTGTTGCGCGGCCGTCTGCAGCGCGCGTGTCGGGGAAGCCCCCTGAAGGATAATCTTCGATTTTCGGGGATACCCCGGATGTGAACATACGGCAACGGTATGGTGAACTGTGCTTAACTGAAATCATGCATATGAAGAACGGAAGCATCGCGAGAGCGGCGGCTGTGGTAATCGCAACCGCCATATTGTGCGGCATTGTGCCTATGATTGGCGTCGCACTGCGCAATTCGGCAATCGCGACAATGCGTGAGACCAATATTTTGCAGGCTTTAGCGGCGCTGCCAGAAGGGTTGCGCGACTGCTCTACGGTACTTGCGTATTTGTTTTCAACGGTAGGCTGCATCGCAATCGTCGCCGCGCTTGCCGCTGTCGATTTGCGTATTACCGGCAGCAGGCGCGTCGTCATCCGCGATGTCGTCGTGTCGGCGGCGCCGATACTGTACGTGACCGGTGTCAAATGGCTGGTCGAACGCCCCCGTCCGATTACTTCCGTCGGCAGTGATCTATTGCCGGGCGATCCAAGTTTTCCGAGTGGTCACACGGCAGCCGCGGTGATCGTATCGGTCATGACGATTCTTACCGTGCGTAATTTCGCACGCAAACGCTTTCCCGACGGAGAAGATGACGGGCGTGCAAACGGAAGACGGGTGTTCCTCCGCAGGGCGGTCATCGGCGCTGTCGCGCTTGTCGCGGCGGTCGCCTGTTCTCGATTGCTGCTCGGCTTGCACTATCCGACCGACGTGATTATTTCCGCCACCATCTGTCCACTCATTTCCTACGCCGTATGGTGTGTATGGAACGCATACGAAAGCGCGGCGGAGCGGTAAAAACGTATCTGCCATGTGAGTTCCTTTGATTCCGAAATCAGTTAAGGAATGTCCGATTGTGCGGGCAAAACGACAGGTTGTGTAATGGGGCGCAGATTGGCGGCGAAAGGCTGGTTCAATCAAACTAGCGGCGGATGCTCACATGCGATGCAGCCAAGAACATCCGCAACAAGAACAGCGCAGGCTCAGGGAGGGCCAAGCGGGTTCGAGGAGTTAGTGCAAGGGAGAACCAATGGAACTCGAAGAACTTTCGGTCGTTGAAAAGGCCGCAATGCTTTCCGGTGGATCCGAATGGGATTCGCGAGGCAACGACCGCGCAGACATCCCCAGCTTCGTGATGAGCGACGGCCCCCACGGCGTGCGCCGCCAGCTCGGCGAAGGCGATCATCTCGGCATCGGCGCATCCAAGCCGGCCACCTGCTTCCCGACCGCAGGAACCGTGGCCAATTCTTGGGATCCGGCGCTCGCCGAAGAAATGGGCGAGGCCCTCGGCAGCGAAGCGCACGATCTTGACGTGAACGTGCTGCTCGGCCCGGGTCTGAACATCAAGCGCAACCCGCTGTGCGGACGTAACTTCGAATACTATTCCGAAGATCCGATCGTCGCCGGACGTATGGCGGCAGGCCTGATCCGCGGCATCCAGAGCAACGGCATCTCCGCATGCCCGAAGCATTTCGCGGTCAACAGCCAGGAACTGCGCCGCCAGGCCAGCAACTCCGTGGTCGACGAGCGTACCATGCGCGAATTGTATCTGACCGGTTTCGAAATCGCAGTGCGTGAAGCCAAGCCGCTGACCATCATGACCTCCTACAACGAGATCAACGGCGTCTACGCGCACGAAAACAAGCATTTGCTCCAGGAGATTCTGCGCGACGAATGGGGCTTCGACGGCATGGTCGTCTCCGACTGGGGCGGATCCAACTCCGCGGTCGCAGCAGTCAAGGCAGGCGGATCGCTGGAAATGCCGTCTCCGGGCTTCACTTCCGCGCGTGAGCTGGAAGGCGCGGTCAAGGCGGGAACCCTGTCTGAAGCCGATATCAACGCGCGTGCCGCAGAAGTCGCAAAAATCGCGGCAGCGACCAAGCTGGTCGGTGTTGGACGTAACGATCTGCTCAAAGACGATATCGCAGCAGCGCATCACGACGTGGCACGCAAGGTGGCCGAAGGCTCCAGTGTGCTGTTGAAGAACGATAACGCGACCCTGCCATTCAAGGCCGGCACCCGCGTGGCGGTGATCGGCGATATGGCCGCAACCGCACGTTATCAGGGTTCCGGCTCCTCCAAGGTGAACGCCACCAAGGAAGAGAACATTCTTGAAGAGGTCAAGAACGCCGAAGGCCTCGTGCTTGCCGGCTATGAGCAGGGCTATGACCGCCAGGGCAAGGCTGACCGCGTGCTCGTGGAAGACGCAGTCGCGCTGGCTGGCAAGGAAAGCGTTGATGTGGTGCTTGCAGTCGTCGGTCTTGACGAACGCAGCGAATCCGAAGGCCTTGACCGTTCCACCATGGCGATTCCGCAGGTGCAGAACGATCTGGTCGAAGCGCTGAAGGGCGCGGGCAAGCCGATCGTGGTCGTGCTTGTCGCCGGCTCTCCGGTGGAACTGCCGTGGATTGACGACGTTGCCGCAGTGCTTTACGTGGGTCTGTCGGGTCAGGCCGGCGCTTCCGCGACCGTGCGCGCGCTGACCGGTGAGATCAATCCGTCCGGCCACTTGGCCGAAACCTGGCCAATGCATTACGAGGATTGCCCGAGCTCCGGTTGGTATCCGGCGATTGGTCGCGATGCGATCTATCGCGAAGGCCCGTTCGTTGGCTACCGTTATTACGAGACCGCCGGTGTGCCCGTGCGCTTCCCGTTCGGTTACGGCTTGAGCTACTCCACGTTCACCTACAGTGCCGCCACTGCTGGTGAGAACGGCATTGACGTGATGGTCAGCAACGATTCCGATGTTGCCGGTTCGACCGTTGTACAGCTGTACGTGCGCGGTCCGCAGGGTGGTGTGTTGCGTCCGGATCGCGAGCTCAAGGGCTTCGCCAAGGTTTCGCTTGCCGCACACGAAAGCAAGAGCGTGCACATCGATTTCGACCGTTACACCTTCCGTCACTTCGACGTTGCCAGCAACGAATGGAAGACGGAAACCGGCGAGTGGACGCTGATGGTGGGCGACAACGCCGAACACCTGCCGCTTACGATTCCGCACACCGTCGCAGGCGATGTCAATCCGGTTGCCGCGGATACTGCGCTCGGCCATTATCTCAGCGGCCACGTCAAGGAAGTGACCGACGCCGAAATGGCCGTGCTGTTCGGCCATGAGGTTGTGGCACCGGGCAAGCCGGTGACGTTCGGCGTGAACGATCCGATCATGTCGTGGGTGGATTCCAAGGGCTTCGTGGCGCGTACCGTCGCCAAGACGCTCACCAAGCAGGAGGCCAAGATTCGTCAGAAGACCGGCGCTCCGGACCTCAACACCCTGTTCATCCTGAACATGCCTCCGCGAGCCATGAGCAAGATGACCCAAGGCATGGTCGATTCCGCGATGGTCGACGCCATCGTCAAAATCGCCAACGGACACACCTTCCGCGGATTGGGCGGCGTCATCGCCGGCTTCTTCCGCAACCAATCCGCAAACAAGCGCACTGCAAAGGAGCTGAACAATGACTGATAACAACGCAACGCAGCCGGCTGAGAAGGTCGGTCCGATCCGCCAGTGGATCAAGGACCACCCGAACATCTGGGAGTTCATCCTGTTCAACGTGCTGTCGAACATCTCCACCATCACCCGTTTCGTGGTGACGTGGATCGGCACCGCCATCTTCATCAGTGGCATGGGCCTGACGCAGCCGTTCCACTTCCTGATCTTCAACTACGACACTCAGGGCAACGGTCTGGGCGGCTTCCTCACCTTCCTGCTTGCCGAGGCGCTCGCCCAGGTGGTGAACTTCTTCGTGCAGATGAAGTGGGTGTTCAAGTCTGACTCCAGCTTCAAGGATGCCGCTTGGAAGTACGTGATCCTCGCTGTGATCATCGTGGTTGTGAACCTTGTGCTGCCGGGCTATGTGACCGGTCTGTGCCAGGGTTGGGGCATGGGCGCTGGCATTGCTGGCACCATCGCTTCCGTGGTCAACACCCTGCTCGCCGTGATCGTGAGCTACCCGCTGCTCAAGTTCTGGGTTATGCCGAAGAACAAGGACTCCAAGGAGGCCGCCAAGTAATCCATAACTGACCTCCTTTTCTTCCCTTCCTCAACCCGCCCAGTCTTCCCTCTTTCCCGGGCGGGTTTTCTTATGCCCTTTTTGCTGCTTTCTTGTGATTTCTCAATATCGAAAGTGTAATCGTCAGCAGTGTTGCCGGCGTAAAATCGAAAACGAGATTGGCGTAAAATCGAAAGTCAAAACAGCGTAAAATCGAAAACGGGATTGGCATAAACTTGAAAGTGCGGAATGATGAGTGATTTGGCGAGGTCCTAAAGCTTCGTCAACCATTAAACGGGGTCGTTCTCTTCCTCTCTCATGACCTCGTTGGAAAAGCCCTGCATAGCTGCGGGGCTTTTCTTTTTGCTCAGAAAGACATACGCTAACCGGCCCCAGCAAATGAACGTTTTTTGTTCTTTTGTCAACCTCTTCCGTATAGTTGTATGCAGTAATCTCCCGAAAGGGGATTGCGAATCTATGAGGGGAGACAATGAGCTCGGAATTGAAGTTCGTCCGTTGCGGGTTTAACGGAGGAACAGAACGGGAATCTGGACGGCAGTGCCTGTCTTTGAAGCGTTGCCTTGCTTCGGTTATTGCTGTTTCCTTGTCCATCGTGTGCATGGTGCCTGCAGCATATGCTCAGAATATAGACGATGTGAGTAGCTCTCCTAACGCCGTAATTTCTGAGGGGGGGGGGTAATACTGTCGTAGCTGCTCCTTCTGCTCGCAATGTCAATGTTGACGATAAGACGTCAGAAGAGGCCAATACATCAAACGGTGCGCCAGCACCTTCTGAAACGAATCAGGAAGTCCAGCAAGATTCATCTTCTTCATCTTCCACTACCGGTGGTTCTTCCGAATCCTCAAATGGTGAGGCAGGCAACAAGGCGGATGCCGCAGCAGGGGCTGCTGCTGGCGATTCCGCTAATGACGGAACCCAAACGCAGGCTCCGACTGATACTTCTTCTCAAGGTGCCAAGAACGATTCTTCGACTGAGGCGGATCAATCGCTGGCGAAGGCCAATATGCAGGTCGCCGCGACGGCGCTTGGCGGCCGTGACTTTGAAGGTCAGGTCACCAAGGAGATCAACGGCAAGACCTACATCCTGATTGGTAACGAGCAGCAGCTGCGTGCGATTGGTTCTGGCAAGAAGGTTATTGGGCGCATCAACAAGGTCACGCAGACTTGCATGCAGCAAGGAGCCCTCAATTATCAGTGGGTGGACGGCACGCCGTCTTCCGAATACGCCGGTGACGCCGATCTCTCCGATTCAGATATTTTGCGCGATACTGATGCCTCCGACCACGACAGTCCACTGCTGGCATGCACGGCGTTAAGCGTCAACAGGACCCGCACCAAGTATTACGGCGTGGGTGCTGATGGCACGCAAACGGACTACTCCGCTGCCAACACCGGCCTGACCTATTCCGCAGACGCCAACTACCTGATCTTCCGTGACATCGACCTGTCTAAGAACGCGGCAGATACCAACAACACCGAGTGGACTCCGCTCATGTTCTCCGGCACTATGCTCGGTGCGGTCTCCAATGACGGCGACACCGAAGCCAGCCTGTGGAAGGCTGTTGGGGCCGATGGCGCAAGCGTGGTTCACGCTACCGCAGCTCGGCCGGTCATCAGCCATGTGGTCGTCAATCAGAAAGATATGGTCTCTAATGTCAAAGGCGACCAGCTGGATGTCAGCAAGCAGCAGGGCATCGGCTTCTTCGCCTCGATCACGAACAAGACCGTGATGAACAGCAACAGTCTGGGCAGCGCCGGTACGGCCGTGGTGTCGAACCTCAAGCTGCAGGATGTGTCGGTGACGAATCATACGAGTGAATCGTATATTCCGCCGACCTTGCTCAGCGCACTCACTTCGGCAGTGGGTGGACTTTTGGATCTTCTGCTTAAGGCGTTGAAACTGCTGACATTCGGACAAGTAAATCTTGACCTCAATCTTCAAGGTCTGCTCACCCTGCACAAAGACAATCCCTCCAACCTCGCCACGGGTGCATTTGCCGGCCGTATCTACGGGGACACCAAGGTTACGGACTGCGAGGTAGCAGATGTTTCGGTATCTAGCGTAAGCCGTATGACCGGTGGTTTCGTGGGATATGTTGAGGGCGCAACCCGATACGATGCAGTCTCCGGCATCGTAGGAGCGCTCACCAATGTACTCTCGAAGATCTTGGGTGTCATCCCGTTCCTCGGGCTTGGCGATCTGGTGAATTGGCTGCTGTCCGGCACGCTCGGACTGAATGCCTTGGTTCCGGTCGGCTACTACAACCCGGTCATCTCGAACAGTTCGGTGAACGGGTTCAAAGAAAACGTGGTGATCGGCAACAAGAATAATCCGCAGGCCGGTGGCTTCGTCGGTGCGCAGATTGGCGCAATCGTCGAGAACTCCTCGGTGACGAGCACGAACGGTTTCACCGTGCAGGCAACGCAATACGCCGGTGGCTTCGCCGGAGTAAGCCGCAACGGCAACGTGGGTGGTCTGCTCAATTCGCTTGGTATTGATTTGCTGTCTGCGCTGCGTCCGCAGAGCCTCATCGAGAACAGCAACCTGACCGTCGACGGCGATGGCAAGGTCACTGTATCTGCCACGGACTATGCCGGTGGATTTAGCGGCGCGATGGCCAATGCCTACGCGGTCAATAATACGATTTCAGCCACGGCTGCCGTGTCTACTGATAAATCCCATGCCGGCGGATTCACCGGATTTGCCTCCGTGGGATGGGGCCTGGAACTCGGCACGGACGATGCCGCGAACGCATCGCTGCTGAAACAACTCACCAAGGCTGTGGCCAAATTGCTGAGCGGCAGCGGTAGTGGTGCGGGAGAACTGCTGTCCATCGTCGGTGTGAATCCCTCCGTGATTCTCGGCACGCAGATGAAGGGCTCCCTCACCGTTAAGGCTGGTGGCGATTACGCGGGCGGCCTTGTGGGCGAAGGATCGGGCACGGTGATCGGCGACTCCTCACAGGATCATCTCAAGAACCTTACGTTCTGGAAGTACAACAATCTTCGTGACTTCCCACAGCAGCGTTCCACCACCATAGAAGGTCTTGAATCGGTCACGGCCACGGGCTCCTACGCGGGTGGCATCGCCGGCGATCTGCAACCGACAACGGTAGCTGGGTTGCTCAACAGTGTGGTGAAAATTGGCGATATTGCCACGCTCAAGAAGTTCGACCAGTTTGCCGCGTTCACCGTGGAGAACATGTCTGTCACCGCTCCGGCATCCGGCTTGACAGTGACGGCTGGTTCATATTATGCAGGCGGTGCCATCGGATGCGCCACCGGCGGCGACGTGGCCAACACGAACCTTACCAATCTGGCCACGGTCTCGGCCAGGGGAGAAGCCGGCGGTTTTATTGGCTTCTCCGGACCAGGCGACGCCATCGGCGCTGGCGGTCTCAATGTGCTTGGGCTTATCAAGCTTTCCGGTCTGCTATCGGTTGCCCAATATTCTTCGGTTGCAGTCACTGCATCGAACGTGAACGGCATCGCCAACGGATTCACGGTCAAGGCGACCGGCAAGAACGAGAACAACGAGACCACCGATTACGCTGCGGGCGGTTTCTATGGTCAGGCCAACAGCACCAAGACTCGGGAAAGCCATGTGACAAACCTCAAATCGGTCACAGCCGATACCAGCACGTCCGATGGTGTGGCAGGCGGTTTCGTGGGCTTCTCCACCACCGGTGGCCTCGCCGACGCACTTAGCAACGCCGATGATTCCAGCGTGTTGGACAACCTCATCAAGGGCGGCCTGCTGTCCGTGAACGACCTGCTCGGTGCCGTACCGTATCTGATTCCAAGTTATACGGATACCACCGTGACGTACGTCAACGGCGGTTATGTCGAAGGCGATATCGCGGGCGGCTATGCGGGAAACTTCCAAAGCGGCAAGGTCAACCAGTTCTCCGAAACCGATCTCAAGAACGACTCAACGCTGGCCGGTGTACAGTCCCGCGTGCAAACCAACCCCGTGGCCGTTGTCAACCTTGACCATGTGACTGGCGGCGCATACGCAGGTGGTTTCGGCGGCAAGGTTGTCTCCGGCGCGCTCGCTTCGGCTGGCAACGGCGGCCTGAGTTTGCTCGGCAAATTCGGTACGGTGGATCTCGCCAACCTGTTGCAGGTGGTGCAGGGCTATGTGCCATTCATCTCCTACGCGGGTGTGCATTCCGATGCCACCACCGTGGAGACAACTAGCGGTAACAAGATTTCCGACCCGGATGATCCCGGCTTCACCGTTTCCGCCACCCGATTTGATCAGTCCGATACGCAATCCGGTTCCGCCGGCGGCTACATCGGATACGGTTCCGGTGTGCAGGTGTCCCATTCCAGTGTGACCCAACTGCGCCGTACCGACGTCAAGGCACCGAAGAATCTGGAAACCGCCGGATCAATCGATGGCACCTATCTGAGCAAAGACAGCACATATGCAGTCACCGCTGCGCGATACGCCGGCGGTTACATCGGCAAAATGGACATCGGCTCGGCGGCGGCCGTGGGCGGCGGCTTGAGCCTGCTCGGCCAGAACGTCAATCTCAACGATGTACTCAGTGTGCTGGATGTCGTCGTCTCGACGATTGAACATTCCGATGTGACCGGCGGCATCGGCGGATACTCCGTGCTGGCCGGCACGGCAGACCATAGGAACGCCAACAACAAGCCCGATCCACTGGGTATGGCCGGCGGCTTCGCCGGAGACATCGAAGGCGGCCATATTCAGGACTCGAGCTCGCATGAGTTCGTATACATCATCGGCCAGGTTTCGGCCGGCGGCTACGTGGGCACCATGCAGCCGGGAGCCGTGGCAAACGTACTCGGCGACGGCAGCGTGCTCAAGAAGCTCGTCAACCTCGACAACCTGCTCTCGCTCGTGCAGGACTTCGTGCCGACGATTCGCAACAGCTCGACCGATGCCACAGTGTGCGGCGGCGCGGTGCGCGCACAGGCGGCATCGGATACGACCACACGCCGCGGCATGGCCGGCGGCTATGCGGGACGTAACCGCGGCGGCCATATCTGGGGCAACAACACCGCAGCATGGAAGCAGGAGAACACCGACGGCAAATACAACGGGCCGCAACGCGTAGCCTATGCCGCGCGCATCCGCAGCGTATACGGTGCCGAAATCGCCGGCGGCTACACCGGCTTCATGGAAGCGGCCGATACCGCTGAAGGCGGTTCGCTCTCCTTGCTCGGCGGTCTCATCAAGGCCGGCAACCTCGCTGGCGTGCTGTCCGTGGTCTACCCGACCGAGGAGCACTCGAAGGTCACTGGTCCGCTGCGCAATATGAGCTACGACCAGTGGAAGACGTGGGTCGACAACATCGGCAAGTACGGTGCGTATGGCAAGGAATTCACCGATGTGACCACGGCTGATGGTGCGGGCTCTGTTACTGATCAGGATTCCCTGGACAAGTTCCTCGAATCCTACATCTTCGGATTCAACGTCGTCGCAGGACGTGCGGAGTATCGGACTGGCGCGAACTTGCATGATTCCGGCGTCGCCGGCGGACACGTCGGTCTGATGCGCACTGGCACGATCACCGATGGCCAATCGATGGATGTCAAGACCGTCTCTGCCATGCGTGCGGCAGGCGGTTATGCAGGCACGATGGAATCCGGCTCGGCATCCTCGTTCGGCTCTATCCAACTATTCGGCGACAAAGGCATCAAACTTGATTTGGGACAGATGCTCGACGTGGCACAGGTATTTGTGCCCGTCGTCAAATCTTCGAGCGTGGCCGGCTACCGCAAGGGTATGAAGGTCGTGGCCACCGGTGAAGACATCACGCACGGTACCGGTAATGCCGGAGGCTATGCCGGTCTCGCGGTCGGTGGCCAGATCTGGGGCGATCTCGACCAGAACGGCCAGAAGCTTGTCGAGGGTGTCACCGCTGCCGGCGCCAACGTTTCCAACCTGCGCAAGGTGGAAGGGCGCAACAATGTCGGCGGATTTATCGGCGTGGCCACTGCCGGTGCGGTTGCGGATGTGGACACCAATGCGTCCGAGGGATTCCTGCAAGGAATCCTCGACTCGCTGGTATCGAACCCGGCAAGTCTGGTCAGCGTATTGCAGGCCACGGTTACGACGATTCGCGGTGCACATGTGAGCTCGGATGACCCGGCATGGGGATACACGGTCAATGGCGCATATGAGAGCAAGGACGATAAGGGTAATACCACAGCCAAGTATGCCCTGAACGCCGGTGGTTTCGCTGGTTCGTTGCAAGCCGCGATCCTCGGTGACAAGGATTCCGCCAAAGGCACCGGCAGTGAAGCGGATCCGAACAATGACCCGGCTTCTCTTACTGTTAACGGGCTGCGCGCTGTCGAAGGCGGGCAATACGCCGGTGGCTTCTTTGGTCTTGCTGATGTATCCAGCGTCGCTTCCGTCGGCGGCGGCGAGGCCGGCGATAAGCAGGATACCAACCTGCTGCTCAAACTGCTCAAGGTCGGCAACGTGGGCGTGCTCGAAGCATTCCGCACCTTCATCTATGACGGTCAGGTCAACGGTGTGAGCGACGGCATCCAGATTGTCGCCCATGATTCCACCACAAAGGGCATGCTTGACTCGAAGCGTTACACCGGTGCGGTCGGTGGCTTCGGCGGTGGACTGATCAATGGCTCTGTGAAGCAGTCTGCGGTCACCAACCTCAACAGTGTGACCGGCGTGAACTACGTGGGCGGCTTCATCGGGCATCTTGGCAAATCCGGCACGGTCGCCGCCGACAATGCACAACTCGGCACGGATGCGCTCAATCTGCTTGGTGCTACGGCCGGCGTACTTGACATCTGGGGCTCGCACGTTGGCGATTCGCGCGTCACCGGCATCCCGGACGGTTATACCGTCACCGCCACACACCATGGCGACAATTACGGCAAAGCCACCGACAAGGCTACCGGACGTGAGGTCGCAGGCGGTTTTGTTGGATACGTGGATTTGGCTAGGGTGAAGGGCTGCACGTCTGACAATCTCAAGAAGGTCACTAGCGGTGAGATTGCCGGCGGATTCGTCGGTGAAACCAGCCGTGCCTATTTGGTTGACGCGAAGGTCAACTCTGTACTTGTGGAACTGCTGCTGCAAGTGGTGAACGCGCTGGTCAAGCTCCTGTACCTCGACAAGGCGGAACAGGTCGGCGTCATCGATTTAGGCAAGTGGTTCCCGGCCATCTTCGGCAAGGTATTCGATCTCAAGGTGCTTTCGGAAGGCGACGTGCTGTACGTGAACCTGTTCGGACTGAAGGTGAGTGTTGCTCTGTCCAAGGCTGATGATGAAAACCAGCAGCAGACCGACGTGGCGATTGTCACCATCGGCGATAGTGTCATCAAACTGCCTTGCAGCAAAGACGGCATTGATATGGATGGGTCGGGCAGCAACCTGACCGTCCAGCTCATCAAGGGCAACCGTACGCGCGTGGAACAGTCCACCGTAACGGGCATCGCCAATGGCTATGACGTGTTCGGCGGAGGGGCAACTCAGGATACCGACGGTGTGAAGGATCTTTCCACAGGCTACACGGGCGGCTTCGCCGGACTGAACGACGAGGGCGTGCTGGCAGACGACCACATGGTCTACGCCGACACGATCCGCGGTGCCAGCGGACTGGTCGACCCGTTCTCGAACACCAAACTCAAGTCCGTATGGGACTTCAACACCATGAGCGACATCCTCGGACCGGTCGATGACGGCAACGGCGACAAGGCATACAACACCTATCGCATTTACCGCAAGGCGGCCGCGAACGCTAGTGAGGCCCGCACCTCCGCACAGGACGGCAACAAGATCTTCTCGCAGAAGAACATGGCAGACGATGCGCTGAACACCGGACTCGATCGTTGGGAAGTGAAGCTGTTCGACGTGGTCAACACATACGACAGCAGCGCTGTGCACAGCTCCGCATCCGGCGACGCTGGTACCACATGGGTTGGCATCAAGGATGCCGTGGTCGACTCCACGGACGGCAGCACCAAGACGAAGCTCGATGCCTACCAGTCCCCGGCCAAGGCCGTGCTCATGCTCGACGCGACCGTGACCGACAACAACGGCGGACTCACCCCCGAACCGGACGACGGCCAGGACCCGTGCGGCAAGGACGGCTGCCGGAGCGTTGACTTGACCGTGCAGAAGGTGTGGAAGGACGGCAACCTCGAACGGCCGCAGTCGGTCGAACTGAAGATCGCCGCGCACTATACCGATGGCCGTGGCAATACGGTGACGCCGCAGACGATTCAATGCTTCGGCGCGGATTGCACAACCGTGACGCAGAAGAATCCATGGACGGTGACGTTGGACTCCTCCGATGCCTCTTCCTGGAGCAACACCTGGCGCAAGGTGATTCAAGGACTGCCGGTCGCATTCGTGGATGGACAGGATGCCAACGGCAAGGACATCGTGCGTTACTACACGTACACCGTGGAAGAAACCGCCGTGACCTATAAGGACGGCGATACCACCAAGACCATCAAGCCCGCGGAGGCCGGATACCAAGTATCGGTCTCCTACAACACCAAGGAACGCGTGGCCATTGTTACCAATGCGGCGTTGCTTCCGGATACGGGAGGCGCGGGCACGATGTGGTTTCTGATGTTCGGCTTGCTGCTTATGGGAGCTGGCGTGGTCTGGTACGTGCGTGATCAACGCGTTCAATCCGGCACAGTCCGCTCGGGCTCCAGCCGTATACGAAAGCGAGGTGCCCATGCCGCGTGACGACTACATAGACAAACCGTATCTGCCAAACAGAAAAGATTTCCATTTAGAGGAAGGAACAGTAATGAAATCACTGATGAAAAGGGTTTTCGCTGCCGCTGCGGCGATTGCCACCGTATTTGGATTGGCTGCGACGACAGTCGCCACGGCCAACGCAGCGGATAATGCCACGCTGACGGTCAGCACTACTGACGCGAAGTTCGCCGGTAAGACCGTGAACGCCTACAAGATGTTCTCCGCCACCGTGAGCGGTGACGGTGGCAGCAAGGCTGTCTCCTACACGTTGACTGACGAGTGGAAGCCGTTCTTCAAGAACTCCACTGCTTCCGGACTGACTGGTGCTACCGACGAGAACGTCAACGATAAAGCAAACGACTACGTATCCAAGCTGAAGGGTGAAGACTTGGTTGCTTTCGCTACCAAGGCATCGAACTGGGCGCAGACTAAGGCCAACAACATCACGGCTGGCACGACCGCTAAGGTATCTGCCGCTGCTACGGACGGTAAGTACTTGGCGACGTTCACTGGTCTCGACTACGGCTACTACGTGGTCGCTGTGCCGGGTGCGACCTTGGCCAACGCCAGTGGTCAATACGCCACGCTAGTTTCCGTTGATAGCACCAATGTGACTGCCAACATTAAGGGCGACCTGCCTACCGTCGACAAGAAGGTACAGGTAGGCGGCACTGGTAAGGACGCCACTGACGCGAAGATCGGTGATACCCTGACCTCCACCATTCCAGACATGTCCGCCTATGACACCTACACCTTCAACTTCAAGGATACGTTGTCTCAGGGCCTCACCTTTGGACAAGTCACTTCCGTTACGGTCGAAGGTGTGACTGATCCACTGACCGTGAACACTGACTACACCGTCACCACTCCTACGGTCTCCGACAATACGCTTACTGTCGACATGAAGGACTTCAAGGCCAAGCAGCAGGCCAATGCCGGCAAGAAGATTACCGTCACCTACACGGCCACGCTGAACGAGAAGGCTGTTGTGGGCGGTGTTGGTAACACCAACTCCGCAACGATTCAGTACTCCAACAACCCGAGCAGCGGTGGCACCGGTGAGTCCGAACCCAGCAAGGTTCGCGTCTTCACTTATGGCTTCACCGTCGATAAGTACACTGGTGACAAATATGATGATGACGCTACTCGACTTGCTGGTGCTGAGTTCACACTTGCACCTAAGAACGGCACCGCTATGAGCTTCGTGCAAGTCGATGCCGGTAGTGCGACCGCGAACGCTGTATACCGTGTAGCTAAGGCTGGTGAGACAGATACTACGACGACTATCACCACTCCTGCAAGCGGTAAGGTTGTCTTCCGGGGACTGGAGAACGGCGAGTACACGCTGACCGAGACCAAAGCGCCGGCCGGCTACAACAAGCTCGCCAGCGCCATCGGCGTGAAGGTTGATGGCAAGAACGACGGCACTGACACCACGGATGCCACCGTCGCCATCACCTACAACAACGACAATGGCAACAGCTACAACCAGACCGCATCGAACGGTGTCATCCCGGTCCAGAACAAGTCCGGTGCTATCCTGCCTGGCACTGGTGGCATGGGTACCATCGCCTTCACGGTGATTGGTGTGCTGGTCATCGCGCTCGGCGTTGCCTGGACTTTCAAGCGCAAGAACGCCTGACGAGCATGGCCGTGTTTTGGGCGTGAAGGGCACACACCCGCTACGCCCACAACACGGTTTCCTCGCGAAAAGAACGCTCGATGAAACGACTGCGCAACATCCTGCCCTTACTGGTCATTCTCGGTGGAATGCTCATTCTGTTCTATCCGACGATCAGCAACTTCCTCATTATGCGCAACGCCAGCCGCGCCGTAAATAACTACGACGCCAGCGTTGAAGCATTGAGCCAGGAACAGTACCAGAAGGTGCTGGATGCTGCGCACGCCTATAACGAAAAGCTCGCCCAGAACGATGCAGGAGAGACCTACGCTCTTGCCAGTGCCGTCAATTCCGCATCCACGGACGAGGAATACAACAGTCTGCTCAATATTGACGGCGACGGCATGATGGGATACATCACTGTGCCTAAGCTCAAGGAGACCTTGCCGATTTATCACGGCACTTCCGAGAAAGTACTGCAATCCGGCATCGGACATCTCGAACAGACCTCACTACCAGTTGGTGGCGCGTCCACTCATGCGGCGCTGTCTGGCCACCGGGGCTTGCCCACGGCAAAACTGTTCACGGACTTGAACCTTATGAAAAAAGGCGACAAGTTCTACATCACAATACTTAAAGACACGTATGCGTATCAGGTCGATAAGATCACTACCGTTCTGCCGACCGATACCAAACAACTGGCAATTGAGCCCGGCAAGGATTTGGTCACGCTCATCACTTGTACGCCGTATGCGGTCAATACGCATCGGCTGCTGGTGCGCGGCCATCGCATCCCGTACACACCGCAGCACCAGGATGACGCCAAATCCACGTTCCACGTGGACATTCCGCTGCAGTACTGGTTGCCGTCTCTTGCACTGATTGCCTTGCTCATCGCATGGCATTTATGGCAGCGTCATGAGCGGCGACGCCGACAGAGTGGGAGCGCCAAGGTCGCGTCTGATGATTCTAGCTCCGCAGCCATCGAGCCGGACGGTGGCTTGCCTCCTCAGCCAGACAGTACAAATAACCAATCACATTCATCACGGCGAAAAGGACCGGGCAGACATGTTAGACCTGCATAGCGGAAGCGAATATGGTGCGGCGCGCATTGCTGCCATGATTGCCGCCGCCGTTACTATCGTCCTCACTGTTCTTGCAGCCTTCGGCTCTATGGTGCCGTATGCGCAAGCTGATTCTTTCGGCGCTCTCACCATCAATGCCGTATGGGGCCGAGACACGGCTTCGCCCAAATCGCTTGCCGGCGACACCTATTCCATCGTGCGCGTCGCCACCGTCACAACGAACAATGATGGTAGCGTCTCCTCATATAAAACCGTCGGCGATTTTTCCGGCCTCGCTGCCGATTGGGAACGCCTGACATCAAGTGAATATCACGATGCTGCCAAGAAGCTCGCTACGCACGCGGCGAAAAACAAGCTGTACCAGCATTCCGGCACCACTAACGTAGCTGGTCAGCTCACTTTCCAGAATCTGCCGCTCGGCCTATATCTGGTCTCCCGCACGAGCTCGGCGAAAGCCAACAAAGCATACGACTGTGATCCGTTCCTCATCTCGATTCCTGGCAGTGGAGACACATCCGCTGATCTCAACATCACAGTAGAGCCGAAATTTAGCACTGGAACTCCTGTTGTCCCGCCCGAAAATAACCCGAGCGAGGAGCCGGGCAATCCTGGCCTTATCGGTCGTACGGGTGCCGCCGTAGGCAGCATTGCCGCGGCAGCGGGGCTCATGTTACTTGTTGCGTTCATTTTGTTCAGATTGCGCATGAGGCGTCGCATACGGGACGTCAATTCGGCCGGCAAATCCCATACAGATGATTGCACGATGAAGTGAAAAAGTAAGCATGAGCGACGAACGATTCTCTCCGGAACAAGCACAATATCTGGCTTCGCTGCCTGCGGTCATAAGTATTACTGGTTCACGTATCCGATATGCAGAGTGGTTCAAGCGTGAATGCGTTTCGAGTGCTGAAAATGGTGAATCTCCCACTGTGCTGTTCCGCGAAGCGGGGCTCGGTCCTGAGTTGATAGGCGAAAAGCGTATTGAACGGTGCATGCATCGTTGGAGGAAGACAATACGAATAGAAGATCCAGGCACGGTAGACAGAATGAATCTCCCCGATTCTGAGGTTACTTCCAGTCGCACGAATGAAGGTAACCCTGAAACCGGTAAATGATATGCGTGATTTGATTATCCGTCGACAGGCGCTTTATATCAGACGTTTGGAATTAAAAGTCGATGACCTAAAGATGCAGCTCTCGCAGCAATCCCTATCAAATGATGTGCAATGAGTTGTGCTGGATAAGCTGAGAGCGTCATCACTATTGTCTCTGATTCAGTATGAGATTTGTTTGAAACATTGGTGATTCGTGATTTGCGCGTGTATCTCGAATCGATGGGTGGCACGAATCGAATCGCATATTATCGGGATGAAAAAGGCCTTGAAGTTGATGTGATTCTTGAATTGGTGGATGGTCGCTGGGCTGCGGTGGAGATTAAGCTGAGCGACTTGAAAGTCATGGAGAAAAATGTGGACAAACTACATGCTTTCAAAGAAAAAGTGTGCGGAAATCCTCTATCTCAAGTTCGTGAGCCTGAATTCATGGCATTTATTGTCGGGCGTGGTGATATTGCATACCGGCGTGATGACGGCATTCTGGTGCTGCCGATCGCCACGCTCGGGGCGTAACAAATGAACGTTGCGGCAGGTGGGACAATTGGGGGAATGAATTGAACGAAGGAGACGGTGTGCAAGGAGTGCGGCAGATGCGGGAATCGCAGGAATCGCAAAAAACACGAGAATCGCAGGAGTCGCAGAATCCTCAAGGAACGCAGCCAAAGATTGGCAGAATTCCGGCGCTGATTGCGGCGGTGGCGATTGTGGGTGTGGCCATTGGCGCGGCCGCTGGCCTGCTGACGCTTATGCTGTACGGCGTCGAGCATCTTGCGCTCGGTTATGTTGAGAATTCGCAGGAATCCGGCCCGTTCAACGTTCCTGCGATTCGGTGCTTGATTTCCGTGACCGTTGGCGCGACCGTCGCCGCCGTGATTTGGTGGCTGTTGCGTACGCGCAGTACGAAGGTGCCGTCCGTTAAAAAGGCGGTAAATGGCGATATTATGCCGATTTGGCAGACCGTCGTGCATGTGTTGCTGCAGATTTTCATCGTCGGCACGGGCATGTCGATCGGTCGAGAAGTGGCTCCGCGCGAGTTGGGAGCGATGTTCGGTCAACGGTTCGCGCGTTGGGTGCATCTTGACGCAAAAGACACCCGCATGCTGGTGGCGATCACGGCCGCCGCCGGCCTTGCGGGCGTGTATAACGCGCCGCTTGCAGGCACGTTTTTCGCGGTCGAGATTCTGCTCGCCGACATAACCCTCGAAACGGTGACGCTCGCATTCGCCTGTTCCGCGCTGGCTTCGTGGGTGGCGTCGCTGGTCAAAGGCACGCACGCGTTCTACCTGATCGGCAAAGCGGACGGCCTGTTCACCCCCGATTACATGGCGTTCGCACTGGTTGCCGGCATGATTCTCGGCGCTGCCGGCGCACTGTTCCGTCGCGGCTCGCAGTGGGCTGAGAAGTCCAAACCGTCGGGCGCGGGCATTCTGTGGATGTTGCCGCTCGCCGGCCTGCTGACTGGCGTTGTGGCGATTTGGGTGCCGCAGGTTATGGGCAATGGCCGTGCCACCGCGCAGTTGAGTTTCTCGTCCAAGGCTGATTTGGCGGTGGTGCCGATTTTGCTGATTTCGTTCCTGGCGAAGGCGATTGTCACATTGCTGACGATCCGTTCCGGCGCTTCCGGCGGTGTGCTGCAGCCGGGTATTGCGCTCGGCGCTTCGGGGGGTGCTGTGCTGGGTGTTCTGTGGATGCAGGTGTTTCACACGAATTCGATTGGCATGTACGCTCTGCTGGGTGCGTGCGCATTGCTCGCAGCTTCCCAACAGGCTCCGCTTATGGCGATTTGCTTGGTGATGGAACTTGCGGATGCTCCGATCAATCTGTTTGTGCCCATTGGATTCGCGGTTGCGGTGAGTGCGTTCACCGCATCGCGTTTAGGGGAGCCGCTTGCCGCTTTGCGCCTATCGAAAAGTGCGGAAAAGAAGGTAATTAAGGCGAATGCGCGTTGAAGGGTGTGTTAGGCGGTAAACTAGGGGGTCGGCGTATAGATGGTCGATGCTGAGCGCCCGATGATGAAGAAGGACGTATGACGAAAGACAACAATTTCAGGCTGGAATTTCCGACGGATACCGAGGTGATGGGGGCTGACATGTCCGAACCGCCGAAGCCTCCGACGGTCGCTTCGCAAGAAAGCGATGTGAACGGTGTAAGCGATTTCAGTGTTTTCGAGGATTACGGCGATTACAGCAATGAAATTCCGGTACCACCGAAGAATACCGGCAAAATCGTCGCTATCGTGATTGCGGCTATCGTCGTGATTGCTTTGATTGGCGGTATTGCATGTTGGATGCTTTCGAATAATTCCAAGAAATCAGCCATTACCAGCGCAGCCGCGCAATGCCAGGATTCCACGAGCCAGCTGCAAAGTGCCAATAACACGCTTTCCGACGCTTTGGAAATCGGAAAAACCGGCGCGAAGGTCACTGCCGATCAAGTCGCCGACGTCAGCACCGTCACTAAGCTCAATGCGGCCATATCTAACGCGAAGGAAGCGAAAATCCTGTCGTGCGACACGTCGCAGGGCATCAGCAAGCTGAAGAAATCCGCGAAAGCCATGGCATCCGAGGCGCGGAGCATGAACGACAAGGCCGAAAAGATTACAAATGCGGCCGAAGCCGTCGACGCTTCCAAAGTGCTGGCCACGCAGAATCGTCTGAAGGGCCAGCTCAATGACGCGATCGAGCAGGCGCAGTCCGTGCTCGACAATTCCGACGGCATGGTGGCCGATGACAGCGTGCGCGTGGCATTGCAGCAGGCGATTGACTCGGCCAGAAACCTTGCCAATGGCACCAATCTCAAGGAAAACGACGTGACGGCCGCCGTTGACGCGCTGAATGCCGCCAAAGACGCCGTTCAGCAGGCGATGGACCAATACCAGGAGGCGTCGTCGACTCCTAACACCGTGACGAACAACACCAATATCGGCACTAACGGGGGCTCTAACGGTGGTGCTGCGAATAGTCCGGACAATACGGCTGGAGGTGCTGCGAATAGTCCGGACAATACGGCTGGAGGCGCTGCGGCGGGCGGTGCGGCTGGCGGGTCGGCTGGAGGTGCGGCGAATGCCGGCGATGCTGGTGGCGACGCATCGGCAGGCGGTGATGCCGGTGATGCGTCTGACGGCGATGCCGCTGCGCAGAATCTTGAAAACTAGCGGAGCCGCCTTAAGCCTTATGGCCAGTCCTACATGGCCATAAGGCCGGTTTTCCGCGGAATAAGCGCGGTCAGCACAAACCAGTGGTCTTCGGTGCGAATCGTCACTTCGCCGCCATACTGCTGCGCGATATGACGAATCGACTTCACGCCGAAACCATGCCGATGCTGATCGTCGCGCTTGGTGGTGCGCAGATTGCCTTCCGCATCCTTCTTCAATCGGGAATCGTAATAATTCTCAACCCGGATAACAATAAAGCGATTCTGCTCGTATAACGCAAGTTTGATCAGACGCTGCTCACGTTTCGGCAATTTCGACGTCGCTTCGATCGCATTGTCAAGCGCGTTGCCGAACAATGATGCGATATCCATCGACGACATGCCGCTTAGCAGCGAGCCGTCCGCGACCGCCGTGAACGTAATGCCTCGATCGGCGCACGTGCGCTCTTTCGTGGTCAAAATAACGTCAAGCACGGGATTGCCGGTATGCTGCTGCGCGCTATAGCGCTGCACCGATTGCTCCAGCTGCTCGAAGCCGGCCGCGGCATGCTTCGGATCGACTTCGGCACGCAACGCCGCAAGCTGATGCTTCAGATCGTGCGCAAGACGGCCTAGCGATTCGATATTTTCCTTCGATTGCAGGTATTCCTGATGCTGGCTTTCCAGCTGCGCGTTGATCGACGCGAGTTCCGTATTCGCCTCAATACGGCGCGCCTGCTCCTGCTGCGCATATAGGATCGCGAAACCGCAGAAATCGACCAGCGTGCGAATGTAGAAGATTTCCTGGCCGACCGAACCGGAAAACGGCGTATTCGTCGACACGAAACTCAAATTGCTCATGGCGAACGTGACGATCATAATGGCCATCGTCGCAATCGCGGCGGAAGCGGTCGGCAAGGTAGGTGTGGCCTGGCTGAAATTGCCGCGTTCAACCATCCAAGCTAGACCGAAGCACAGCGCATACGTAACGACAAGCAGCGCGATCGCGCGCCAATCGTAATCGGCGAATCCGTCGCGCACGCCAATGAACGTAACGATCTGCCAATGCAGCGACGCCACCAATTCGGCCAACACGAACGCGCGCGCCGTAATATACAGGCCCTCGCGTTTGCCGGTGCCCGCGCCGAGCAGAATCGTCGCATACATGCAGGCGAAGGCGAGCAGCATACCGATGATCCAGAACCAGATCGGCATACTGCCGTCGAAATACTGCACCGCGACCAGCGATGCCAATCCGGCCGCACTGACGATGATCGACCGTCGGAGCGGCACGCGACGATACGACACCGCGATATACACCATGCACGCGGCCCATTCGCAGATCGCCGTATAAGAACGGGGGATGTCGGGCAGAGCGTTGGTGATTGGCGTCATCGGCGGCACCGAAAGCACGGTCACCAAAACGGAAGGTATGGAAGGGGAGCCTCCTGCCAGTCCTCCTGCCAATCCGGCCAGCGTATTCGGCAATATCACGCTGGTCACCTGCCACCTCCTATATAGTCGGTCAACGCGGCGAGGAACGCCTTCTTGCGTGGTCGGCTTACGCGCAACTGTTCGCCGTTCGACATCACGCAATCCTGGTCGGCGACGCCCGTCACATGCTTGAGATTCACCAGATAGCAGGAATTCGAGCGGAAGAAATGGTGGTCGGCGAGTTTCGCTTCCATATCTTTGAGCGTGCCATTGATCGACAGTTTGCCTTCCAACGTGTGGATGACGATGGTATGCCGGATCGATTCGAGATACAGAATATCGGCAAGATTCAGCCGCATCTGCCCGTTGCTGGTTTCGATAAGCATGGAATCGTCGCCATTGCGCCTCACCATGTCGATCGACTTCTTGAGTTCCTGTGAAAACGCGAACCACGGCAGGGGTTTGAGCAGATACGACAATGCGCGCACCTCGTACCCGCTGATCGCATACTGCGGTGCGGCGGTGATGAACACGATCACGACCTTGTCGTCGCGCTCGCGAATGCGTCTCGCGGCGGCCATGCCGTCCATTTCGCTCATTTCGATGTCGAGCAGTAAAATATCGTAAACAGGGGTATATTTCTCTACGATTCTCGCGCCGTCGTCGAATACGGAAACGGTGAATTGTTCGTCATTTTCCTGCTGATATCGGTTGAGATAGTCAAGTACCAGCTGGCAGCTTGCGGGATCATCCTCGACCACGCCGATTCTAATATTGCGCACTGCAACCTCCCTGTTCTGTCTTTCGCTCCGCACCATTGTCTTGCATGATGGCGATAAAGGCGTGTATTTACTACGCCGTTAACCCCCTTTTGCCAGCGTAGGTAAACAGCGCGACTCGCGACACGCATTGACAGTTTTAGCGTTGTATGTATCATGGAACGTGGCTCAACGAAGAGAACCTTCGCCAAACCAAAGAAATAAATTAACGCTTTGAATTGTGGCTTTGTCGAAGTCGTAAGCCGCAAGGCGAGGCACCGAAAAGAAATCCCTTTACAACGGATCGTGAGGCACGTACCTGCCTCTGAAAGGATGACAAATCATGGCAGAAGTCGTATTCGACCATGTTACTCGTATCTACCCGGGCAACGATAAGCCGTCGGTGGATGATTTGAATATGGACATCAAGGACGGCGAGTTCCTGGTGCTGGTTGGCCCGTCTGGCTGCGGCAAGTCCACCACTCTGCGTATGCTCGCTGGCCTTGAAGAGGTCAACAAGGGCCGCATCCTCATCGGTGGCAAGGACGTCACCACGATGCAGCCGAAGGACCGCGACATCGCAATGGTGTTCCAGAACTACGCTCTGTACCCGCACATGACCGTGGCCGACAACATGGGCTTCGCTCTGAAGATCGCCGGCACCCCGAAGGAAGAGATCCGCAAGCGCGTCGAGAAGGCCGCTGAGATCCTCGACCTGACCGAGTACCTCGATCGTAAGCCGAAGGCTCTGTCCGGTGGCCAGCGTCAGCGCGTGGCCATGGGCCGTGCAATCGTCCGTGAGCCGAAGGTCTTCCTCATGGATGAGCCTCTGTCCAACCTTGATGCCAAGCTCCGCGTGCAGACCCGTACCCAGATCGCTGCTCTGCAGCGCCAGCTGGGTGTCACCACCCTGTACGTGACCCACGATCAGACCGAAGCTCTGACCATGGGTGACCGCATCGCCGTCATCAAGCTCGGTGTCCTGCAGCAGGTCGGCGCTCCGACCGAGCTGTACGATCGCCCGGCCAACGTCTTCGTCGCTGGCTTCATCGGCTCCCCGTCGATGAACATCAACACCCACCCGGTGGTCAACGGCAAGGCAAAGATCGGCGAAGACACCGTGGATCTGCCGGCCGAGGCCGTCAACAAGCTCACCGCTGAAGACAACAACCAGATCGTCGTCGGCTTCCGTCCGGAAGACGCTTCCCTGGCCGCCCCGGATGACGCCAACGCCTTCTCCCTCAAGGTCATGAACGTTGAGGATCTGGGCTCCGATGGCTACATCTACGGCAACATCATCACCGATGGCTCCGCTGCCGAGGCATCCACCATGATGTCCGATCAGAACAAGCTCACCACGATCCGCGTGAACCCGCGTGCTCTCCCGAAGGTCGGCGATACCGTCAAGATCAAGATCGACCCGTCCAAGATGCACCTGTTCGCTCCGTCGACCGAGCTGCGTCTGAACTGAGCTGATACCGAGTAACCAACCGTTGGCTGTTTCTTCAAGGGAATATCCTTTACGGAAATCGGCTGGCGGGTGGCTGAATAAAAACTTGGCGGAAGCGCGAACTTCCGTCAACCATTAAACGAGACGTGCTCTTCCTCTCTTATCGTCTCGTTGGAGAAGCCCCGCGTCGGTGCGGGGCTTCTTTTGTTTTCCGCAAGCACGATATCGGCTTGTAATGTCTGTTTGTAGCATCGATCGCAATATTCGATCGTAATATGAGAGGGATAGTGAGATTCCAGTATTGAGATCATCGCATATCGGCAGGTGAAACGGATTCGTCCATACTTGCTTCTTCGGGTAGGTCAACAGGTAAATTGTTGATTCATGGAATCTCTTGAATTGCCACAGATGGATCCCCGTGTGCTGAAAGCAACTTCCGTGAAGGCCGAAGATCCGGCTGCCTCATCTCCGGAGCCGCATGCGCTGAAAATCACCGCCGCAAGCTCGAATCCAAAGATGTTCACCCTGCCGTGGGAAAAGCCGCTGGCTACTTGGCCGGAAGACCTGCTGGCCAATCTTCCGCGTGGTATTTCCAGGCATGTGGTGCGTTTCGTGCACGTAGGCGACGAAGTGTACGCCATGAAGGAAATCACGCGCAATGTGGCGGAACGAGAATACGAGCTGCTGCGTCGCCTGCAGAAGCTGGAACTGCCGACCGTGCAGCCGATCGCCGTGGTCACAGGCCGTCATAGCCGTGAAGGCGAGCCGCTGGAAGCGATCCTTGTCACCAAGCATTTGAAGTTCTCACTGCCGTATCGTGCGCTGTTCGCGCGTAATCTGCGCCCTGATACCGCGGAACGACTGATCGACGCGTTGGCCGTGCTGATGGTGCGTTTGCATTTGGCTGGCTTCTATTGGGGCGATGTGTCACTGTCGAACGTGTTGTTCCTGCGCGACGCCTACGCGTTCTCCGCATTTTTGGTTGATGCGGAAACCGGTGATCTGCAGATTAATCTGACGGAAGGCCAGCGCGAGTACGACGTTGATTTGGCCCGTACGAACATTATTGGCGAATTGATGGATCTTTCGTCCGGTTCGCTGCTGCCGAGCGGTGTTGACGAAATTGCGATCGGCAACCGTTTGGTGGATCGTTACCATTCGCTGTGGAGCGCGCTGACTGATACCGACAAGTTCGGTCCGGATGAGATGTGGAAGATCGAGAAGCGCGTCAACAAGCTCAATGAGCTTGGTTTTGATGTGGATGAGCTGGAGATGAAGACCGCCGAAGATGGCAAGCGTGTGCTGGTGCGTCCGCGTGTGGTCGATGCCGGCTATGCGAATCGTAAGCTGCTGCGATTGACTGGTCTTGATGTGCAGGAGAATCAGGCTCGTCGACTGTTGAACGATTTGGATGCCTACCGCGCTTCCACATGGCGTGAGGGTGAGGATCTTGAGATTGTCGCCACTGATTGGATGCGCGAAGTGTTCGAGCCGACCGTGCGCATGATTCCGCGTGAATACCGTTCGCAGATCGAACCGGCTCAGTTCTTCCATGAAGTGCTTGACCACCGTTGGTTCCTGGCCGAGAAGGCGGGTCATGATGTGCCGATGGCCGAGGCGGTGCAAAGCTATGTGGAGAAGGTGCTTCCGCAGTACAAGCTCACCACGAAGGATGTGGACGCGTTGAACGCCGAAGCCGATTCCGGTGTGATCGACGACGAATACACCTACGACGATCCCGACGACGGCTACAACCCCGACGACGATCCCGACGCAGCTGTATGGGCACATTGATAGAAAAAGCTCCAGTGGAGCTTTTTCTATCAATATGCCCTGAGACGAGGCGATAGCCGCGCCGAAGGCAGTATTGAGTCTGCGGCGTAGCCGCAGTCAAAAATTGCAGGGCCGAGCCGTTAAGCGGAGGACCACTAATAATCCTCCGCTTTTTGTTATCCCTTCACACCCCTCACTTTCAAAACTCAAAAAAATTTTGACTTTTGAAAGTGAGAGAACGTGTTGCGAGAGATCGTTGGCGGGGGAGTGGGTCTGCGGTAAGCGCAAAATCAATCCAAGTACAGATTTGCGCAACAAAATGAGCGGATAATCCGTATGGACTATCCGCTCATATGTATTTCGGACTTGCTGCCTTGTTGTGTTTACTTCTGCAGTTTCGCTGTGCTTACTTCCTGTCGCTTCGTGTTGATTACTTCGCGTCAGCGGCGGCACCGGCCTCGCGGCGGGCGCGTGCGACGGAATACAGCGTGATGCCCGCTGCGACGGAAGCGTTCAGCGATTCGACCATGTTCGACATTGGGATGCCGGCGATGGAATCGCATGTCTCGCGTACGAGACGGCTCAGGCCGTTGCCTTCGGAACCGAGCACCACAACCAGCGGATCGGTTTCGAAACCGGTTTCGCCAACGAGGGCGTCGCCGCCACCGTCAAGGCCGACGCTGTAGTATCCGCGTTCCTTCAGGCTTTCAATGGCTTTGGTGAGGTTCACCACGCGGGCGACCGGCATGTGTGCGGCTGCGCCTGCGGACACCTTCCATGCGGCTGCGGTGACCGAAGCGGAACGACGTTCCGGCAGGATCACGCCGTTGGCGCCGAATGCGGCTGCGGAACGGATGACTGCGCCCAGATTCTGCGGATCGGTGACGCCGTCAAGCGCGATGAACAGCGGACGTGCCGCAATGCGTGCGCTTGCGGAGTTGGCCGCTTCCATGGCACGAGACTTCTTGTCCGCGCGTTCCACCAGCTCGGCGAGCGAGGAATACTGGAACGGCTGCGCCTTCATCACCACGCCCTGATGGTTGGAGGAGCGTGCGATACGGTCCATTTCCAGTCGGTCGGCTTCCATGAGGTTCAGTCCGTGAATACCGGCGAGACGAATGATTTCGCGCGTGCGATCGTCGTGCTCGATGCGTGCGGCCACATACAGCGTGCTCGCGGGCACGCCGCAGCGCAACGCTTCGAGAACGGCGTTGCGACCGATGACGAGATCGTCGGATTCTGAGCTGAACTTTGCCGCGCGACGGCGTGCCGCCAGTCGCGGATCAGCCATCTTACGACGATTGGTAGCCTGCTTTTCCTTGTAAGCCTTGTGATATACGCGATCTTCGGCCTTGGGGGTCGGTCCCTTGCCCCTCAGCGCGTTACGATGCTTTCCACCCGACCCCTTGGTCGGTCCTTTTTTCATTGCCATAGTTGTCCATTCTCCCAGCACCCCGGGAAAAGGCTACTGGCGTCGCGTCCGCTCGATATTGCTCGATATGATGGCAAGAATGGAGAAGAACAAAGAGATTTTCGGATTGCCCCTCATGTTCTGGGGCTTGTGGGTCACGCTGCTTATCCTGTGGATGGGCCGCTTCGTCACGTCATTCCTTTCCATGTATCTGGTGTCTGACATGCATGTCAGCGCGGGCGTGGCCGGCACCATCGTCTCCATGTACGGTTTCGGCGGTATCTTCGGCTGCCTGTATGGCGGCGCGCTGTCCGACCGCTTCGGCCGCCCGGCGATGATCGTCATCGGCAATCTCGGCTCCGCCGCGATGCTGGTCCTGCTGGCGTTCATCGGCAATCCGTGGATCATGGCGATCGCGCTACTGGCCTACGGCGCCATCTCATCCATGCCGACGCCCGCGGTCGCGGCGTACGTGTCCGACGTGGTGCCGTTCCGCAAACAGAAGCGCGCGTATTCGCTGCAGACGTGGGCCGCGAATTTCGGCTTCGCGATCGGCCCGATCATCGCCAACCAGTTGGTGAAGATCTCCTATGCGCTGATGTTCTACGCGGAAGCCGCGGTGCTGGTGTTCGCCACGATCTTGATGATCGTGTTCTTCAAGGAAGTCGGGCTGGGCAAGCGCCCGCGGGGCGAGGTCGCGCCGGCGCGGGCGTCGCAAGCCGCGGAATCAGCTGCGGGAAATGCCGTGGAACATGCTGTGAAACAAACCGGCGAATCGCAGCGGCCGCAGCGGTTCTCCGTATGGCGCAGCTATCGTCGCGCATGCGCCGACGGCGCGCTGATGTCGATGGTGGTGCTGATGTTCCTGTACACGCTGGCGTATTACCAGATCGTCAGCGGCCTGCCGATTTCCATGACGCAGATCGGCCTTGGCACGGATGAATATTCCAGTCTGCTGACCATCAACGGCGGTCTGCTGTGTCTGCTGCAGATTCCCGCGATCGGTCTGTTCCAGCGGATGAGCAACACCCGAGTGCTGGTGCTCGGCATGTCCATCACGGCGGTCGGATACGCGTTCCAGATCGGCGCGAATTCGTGGGTGGCGTTCGCAATCGCGACCGTGCTGTGGACGCTTGGCGAGCTGGGCACGTTCCCGATTGCCGCCACAACGGTGGCGAACATCGCGCCAAAGGATGTGCGCGGCACCTACCAAGGGTTATACAACCTGGTGTGGTCGCTGTCGAACGCGTTCTCGCCGTTGGTCGGAGGCTGGATTCTCAACGCGTTCGGCAGCCGTGTGCTGTGGATCTGCTGCACGGTGATGTTCGTCATCGTGGCAATCGGCTTCTACGTGACGCGCGGCCCACGCGAACGCGCCGCCGCCCGCAATCTCGCTGTTGAGGAGGGGTAGCCGGCGTACGTGAAAAGCGGGAGGCCGCGATTCCGTTTGGAACCGCGGCCTCCCGCTATGTGATTTAAGGATTGGAAAGAAGAGGGGCGAGGTGCTGTGGCGCCTGCGCCTTGCCTCCCGTCTAGGAAGCGGTCTTACTTGTTGAGGACCTTCTTGAAGAGGTCGGAGGAAGCCTTGGCGAGTGCGAACTGGCCGAAGCCCGGATCGATGGAAGCGAGGTTGGCGTTGATGACCTGGTTGAAAGTGTTGTTCTTCATGATGTTTCCTTTCGTTCGGCTTGGCGGCGCGTATCTGTTTTCTTGTCCATTCTTCTGGCCGCTGCCGTAAGTCTGTGTTTGTTGTCTATTTTCTTTTCTTCGTTCTTCTGTTGTGCCTTCATCTTACGTCGGGCAAGTCGACAATGTCATGCGACGATCGTCACTTCTTTTGTAAAATCATCGGCTAATCTTGAAGAAAAAGTAACGTTCGCTGAAAATTGGCGGACGCATCTTATAGTCCATATTCTTTGCGTCTCTTGTTGGCTTTGATGTAAGCGTCACTATCGGAACGAATGCCAACGACGATGATGGTCATGATTCCATTTCGCAGTAACGGTTCGTAAACAACGCGAATGCCGATATCCCTGAATTTGATTTTGCAAAGCCTGGAAAGTCTCGTTCGTTCGGCATTGCGTAACGGTTTGCCATACCCGCCTTGCGAGGTGGGCAGTGGGTTTGTGCGAACTTTCTCGATTCCCTTGAGTACTTGGATTTGCTCGGCTTTGCCGAGTTTGCGCATGTCTTTCTTGGCTTCGTCAAGCCATTCAACTTGCCAGTTCATGCGAGTTCCGGCTCAGGTGCCTCGGCGAGGTCGCTTGGGGAAATGCCGAGATCGAGCATGACCTCTTCGTTGCTGATAGTTGTGCCAGTACTGTTGTCGAGTCTTTTTTCGGCAAGAAGCAAGTCTTCGTTGTCTTCGATTCGTTCCATGAGAGCGCGATAGTTTTCGATATTCATGAGAACGTAGGACGGCTTGTTTCGTTTGATCAGAATGACTGGATCGTGGTCGGCCCGCTGCAACAATGCGGAAGTGCGACCATTGCTGAGCTCGCTGATTGGAGCAAGGTCATCGAGTATGTCAAGTGCGCTTGCCATGATAAACCTTTCTTAAAACCGAATTTCATACCCAATTATATACCAGTATTAATACCAAGATTCATGGTTGTGCGACTTTGAATCTTGGTATAAAAAGCGATTTCGCTATGGAAAGGGCACCGAGCTGTTGCTTGGTGCCCCTGGGAAAACAGAGATAATCAGACTTTACGGCCCGCGCCGCAAAAAATTACTTGCGCTTGGACTTGCCGAAGGTGAACGCACGTACGATCGCGACGATGCCGATCGCCACAAGCGCGCATCCGCCGAACAGGATCAGCCAGGTCGTGGAGCTGACGGGGGAGAACAGCACGATGAAGCCGGCGACGATCGACAGCAGTGCGTAGATTACGGCCCATGCGGAGCTTGGCATGCGCCACGATTCCACGAGCGCCATCACGCCTTCCAGCATCCAGCCGAGACCGACCACCATGGTGATGAGCACGGCGAGTGTGGCTCCGGAAAGCGCCGCGTTTTTCAGCATGACCACACCGCCGACAGACAGCATCAGGCCGATCAGAATGTCAAGCACGCGCCATCCTCCCGGAAGCCCGAGTTCCACGATTGCGGTCACAATGCGGACCACACCGGAAACCACGAAGTATGCGCCGAGCGCGATTGCGGCGACCTTCAGTGTGGCACCGGGCCAAATCAGCAGTGCCAGGCCGAGAATGACGGCGGCGATGCCGAGTACCGCATACGTGCCGCGGATCGCGTTCTTTGCCTTCTTCGGGAGCCATTCCTCCACGAGCTTGAACGGGCTGATCGGCTGCCAATTGTTGGTGCCGTTGTCAGCGTCGGATTGGCTGTTCTGCTGTCCGTATGGTTGGCCGTACGGCTGACCGGTGGTGTAGCTCGCGTAGAAGAAGCCGTTCTGGTTGGGATTCGGGTTGGCGTTGGGACCGTCGAAGGAGCATGGGGTCTGAGGCTCGCTTTGATACGGATTGCCCGAATTGTTGGGATTGCCGCCCTGCTGCTGGGATTGCGATTGCTGGTTTGGTGCGTATGCCCCGTATTCCGGCTGGCCTTGCGGCTGCTGTCCGTTGCTGCCATTTTGATTCGGATTGTTCGCATACGGGTTGTTCATTGCGTCGCTCATGATGGCCCCTTTCCTGGAAGAGCGTGCTTCGTGACGCTCGGACGCGCGCGAATTTGCCCGCCTGCGCTCGAACGTTTCGGAAGTTCTGCCCTCATTCTAGGCAATCTGTCTAATTTAAGCCATCAACAAAATTCCCCTCACCGTCCATTTTGATGGTCTGATCGCATGTTTTTTCCGAATTGTCGCACGATCTTGCGAAATCGTGAGACAGAACTGCGAATCGTGAGGTCGAAAGTCACCTTGCGGCACAACGAATGCCTCCCGATCCTTGAAATCAAGAATCGGGAGGCATTTCGCACGTAGGAATCGACTGAATCCTTGAAACTAGAACAGGTCGAGGGCTACGTCGAGGTTGAGCGGCTGGTCGGCGGGCAGCTGATACTGCTCGTGCACCGGGCTCATCCAGGAATCGTCGCCGCCGACACCCATCTGAGCGGCGAGCACGCGCAGGAACATGTGCTTCGGCTCCGGCAGCTCGTCCTGATGCAGCGCCTCCTCAAGCATCGTGCTCGAATACGGCAGCAGGCTCATCGCAAACGGCTTCGTAACGCCGGTTTCAGTATTCGCAGTCTGGCTCACGCGCAAGCCATGACCAGAATCGTCCGTAATCTCAGCCCAACGCACGTCCTCATGGTTGCCGGTTTCCTGCGGCAGCAGATACGGCGCGCGATCGCGGAAGGCGTTCGTATCCCAAATGCCCAGCTTCGCATGCTTGCGGTCGGCATACGTTTCCTCCGGGCCGACGCCATAGAATCGCAGATTCGAATACTCGACCGGCAGCATCCATTCAATGCCGAACGCCGGAATCGTCGGCAGATCGCCGTCCTTTTCACCCGGATATGCAACATGCAGATCGACGTGGCCAAGCACATCGGCAACGTAACGAATGGTGACCTTCGTGCGCTGCGCAATCGCAAGCTCATACGTGTACGTGACGGAAACTGCGGTTTCGCCGAGCGGCTCAACCTTCGTATCAACGCAACGCGCATACTTTCCGGCAACCGCCCACTGCGCACGCTCGAACGCATGGCCCGCGCCGCGATCATTGTCGGTCAGCGCACGGAACGTGGTGATCAGCGGCTTGCGCAACACGAATTCGCGCTCGCCAAGCTTGTACGACACCATGCCACCCTGTGCAAGGGAGAACAGGGCTTCACGGCCCGCACTGCGTGCGCCGATATTCCAGCGGCCCAAGGTGATCGCTCCATCGGAAGTGGCGGAAGCGGCCGTAACAGTATCGGCAATCTTGCCACCCGCAACCACGCACTGGCCGAACGAAAGCTCATACCCAGCCGGAGCCCAATCGCAAGCGGAAGTCAACTGCTGGGACGCCTCCAAAACCAGTTCCTGCGCACCTGCGCGGTAATCGTCGATCGGCCAATCGATCTCAACATGCTCGCTTGTACCTGCGGCAACGTCGAAGCGGCGCGAAGAAGACCAAACGGGCTTGCCATCAGCCAAAATACGCAACACAAACGTGGAATCAGCCGTCGAAACAAACAGATTGTCGTTGGTGATCGTAATGCCGGAAGCATCGACGGTCATATGCACGTTCGCGTACAGCTGCTTGACGTCCTGCGCCTTCGGCGACGGCGTGCGGTCGGCGAATAGCAGGCCGTCGCCGGAGAATTCGTAGTCGCTCGGACGGTCGCCGAAATCACCGCCGTAGCACATGCGACCGTTGCCGTCGAGAATCGCCTGGTCGATGAAATCCCAAATAAATCCGCCCTGATATTGCGGATAGCGTTCCAAAGCCGTGTATTCGTCCATGTTGCCGACGGAATTGCCCATGGCGTGCATGTATTCGCAGGAAATATACGGTTTCTTCGGGTTGGACTTGAGGTATTCCTCGATTTCGTCGGCGTGCGCGTACATGCGGCTTTCGATATCGGTCACGTCGTCGAACGCGCGATCATGCACGGAACCTTCGTAATGCACGGGGCGGTTCGGGTCGATCGCGTGCGCGTGGGCGTGCATCGCGCGGAACACTTCGCCGGCGAACGACTCGTTGCCGAGCGACCAGATGAGCACGCTCGGATGGTTGTAATCGCGGCGCATCATGCTGTTGATACGGTCCACGCACGCGCCCTCCCACTGCGGCTTGCTGCCCGGCACGGCGGTTTCGGGGGTTTCGATATTGTTCGCGACCCAGCTGCCGTGCGTCTCCATATTGGTTTCGTCGATCAAATAAATGCCGTATTCGTCGCACAGGTCGTACCAGTATTCCTGGTTGGGGTAGTGCGAGGTGCGGATGGCGTTGATGTTGTGCCTCTTGCAGAACGTGATGTCGTCGATCATGTCTTGCCTGGTGATGGCGCGGCCGCGCTTCGCGTCGAATTCGTGGCGGTCGGCGCCCTTGAAGACCACGCGCTTGCCGTTGAGCTTCATGATGCCGTCTTCGATGCGGAATGTGCGGAAGCCGATACGCTGCACGATTTTTTCGACCAGCGGGCCGTCGTGGCCGACGACAAGCACCGTCAGCTCATACAGGGTTGGCTCTTCGGCGCTCCACGGCGCAATGTTCTTCAGCGCGCCGGAATTGAGGGTGATGGTTTCGTTGGCGCATTGCGTGGATTCCCACACCACAGTGCCGTTTGCGTCACGCAGTTTCGCCTTGACGGTGGCCGCGTCGTTTGCATTGCGCAACTGCAGGGTTGCATTCAGCGTTCCGGCGGCCATGGAGGGATTGTAGTCGGCTTCGATCTGCACGGTTTCGACATGCACGCGAGGCTGTGCGGCGAGCTCCACGGAACGGAACAGGCCGTGCAAACGCCAGAAATCCTGATCTTCCAGCCAAGAGGCGCTCGCGTATTCGTAGCAGGCGACGGTGAGCACGTTGTCGCCGTCAACGTTCAACGCTTCGGTGATGTCGAATTCGTTCGGGGTGAAACCATCCTCGCCATAGCCGACGAACGTGCCGTTGACCCACACGTAGATCGCGGTGGCCATGCCGTGGAACGTGATGCTGACGGTGCCGCCATTTTCCAGCGTCGCGGCGAGCGGACGGTCAAGCGTGAAGGAACGGCGGTAGATCGCCACATGATTGTTTTCGGGAACGTTCGGCTCCTGCGGATCCTCATGGCCATCCCATGGATACTGCACATTCACATATTTGTTCTTCAAATAGCCGGCCATCTGCAGGTGTTCGGGCACGTTGATCGCGCCGAAACCGGCATCGTTGAAGTCAGCTGCGGCGAACGGCGCGTTTTCCACGTCGACGTTGGCTGCCTGAGTGACGTTTACTTTCCATACACCGTCGAGATTCTGCTTCGGTTCGGTGGCTTCGCCCAGGAAATACCGATGATTGGAGTGCGCGGGCTTGCGATTCACCGCGAATACGGTCGGATCGGTGAGCCAGCTTGCGTTCGCCTGCCGCGCCTGCAGGATGCGCGATTCCGGAACCCCTTGCGTTTGCTGTGATTGCGCGGCTTCTTGAGCTGCCATGATAACTACCCCTATCCATTGCGACGTTGCCAATGTACGCTACGAATCATAGCGTAAGTAATTTTATTTACTAACATTCGATAACATATCACACTTCCGCCAAAAATGGTAGCGACATTGCCGTCGGTGTTGCCGTGTAATCGAATGCGCGGTCGAAATAAGATTGCAGATTATGTTTCACGATTTTGTGAAATCTTGACAAAAGACGGTGCGTTGCGCTCTTGCAAAATGGGCACGGTGTGTAATAATGGCAGGAATGCACCGATGGCGCACGCCCGGTGCCCACAACCGCGCAGCATTGCCCAGTTCGGCGAGTGGTTGCGAAAATCGCAATTTTCCGCTATTTCGCACTATCGCAACGGCAGGGGAGTGCTGACTACTCCGCGGCGCTCCCAAGGAGATCATCATGGTTGATCGCAAGGAAGATCAATCCACCCAATTCCGCGATACCAGTTCGGGAAATTTCGAACAAGCAGCAAAAACCGCGACGCAAACGCAAGTCGATCCGTCGCTCGCCGATGCGCAAACCGTAGCGCAATCGCTTGGTGTCGATTTGAATACCGGCCTGAGTCAAGCGGAAGCCAAGCGTCGACTCGACAAGTACGGACCGAACGAACTCGCGTCCGCACCACCGGTGCCGAAATGGAAGAAATTCCTCGAACAATTCAAAGACCCCCTTGTCTACCTGTTGCTGGCTGCGACCGGCATTTCGCTCGTCGCATGGTTCATTGAACGAGCCAACGCCGTACCGGGTGCGGAAGGCGGCGAAGCATTGCCGTTCGACGCCATCGTCATCGTGCTGATCCTTATCGTCAACGCGGTGCTCGGCTACATCCAGGAATCGAAGGCGGAAGCGGCCGTCGAAGCGCTCTCCAGCATGACCGCGCCGCAGACCAACGTGCTGCGTGACGGCAAAATCGAACGCATCAACACGGTTGACGTGGTGCCGGGCGACATCATCGTGCTCGGCGAAGGCGACTCCGTTTCCGCGGACGGACGCCTCTTCGCCGCCGCCAGCCTACGAATCGCGGAAGCCAGCCTCACCGGCGAAAGCGTGCCCGTCGGCAAAAAGACCGACACCCTCGCACAGGCGAAAGCCCTCGGCGACCGCGCCAACATGGTGTTCAACGGCACGTCCGTAACGCAAGGCACCGGCCGTGCCATCGTAACCAGCACCGGCATGGGCACGCAGGTCGGCAAAATCGCGGATCTGCTGCAAGCCACGGAAGACGACGAAACCCCGCTGCAAAAGGAAATGAACTACGTTTCCAAAATCCTCGGCAGCGCGGTATGCATCATCGCGGTCGTGGTGCTGGTCGCGCTCGCGCTTACCGAAGGCTTCCAAGACGTTCACGATGTGATCGATTCGCTACTGTTGGCCGTCTCGCTGGCGGTCGCGGCCGTGCCGGAAGGTTTGGCTGCGATTCTTACGGTGGTGCTCGCGCTCGGCGTGCAGCGCATGGCCATGCACAATGCGATCGTCAAGAAGCTGCATTCGGTGGAAACGCTCGGATCCGCGTCGGTGATCTGCTCCGATAAGACCGGCACGCTCACCCGCAATGAGATGACCGTGGAGCGCGTGGTCACTCCGAGCGGCGAAGTGCAGCTTACTGGCACCGGCTATGCGCCGGAAGGCCGCATGGTGGTCGATCCACAGACCATGGAACATGCGCAAATACGCGGGATCATCGAATCGGAAGCCGTTGCGACCCTTGCCGTGGGCGCGTTGGCGAACGACGGCGAACTGCGCGAATCTGCTGCTTCTGCCGGAAATGCGGAAAACGTAACGTGGGAGGCGGTCGGCGACCCGACCGAAGTCTCACTCATCGTCGCAGCACGAAAAGTGAAGGCGGATCGCAAGTACGCCAACTACGAGCGCGTTGGCGAAATCCCGTTTACTTCCGAACGTAAGCGCATGTCCATCGTGGCGCAAGACAACGCTGACGCCGGCCGTCTGACCGTCTTCTCCAAGGGTGCCCCCGATGTGCTTCTTGGATATTGCAGCAGGATTGCTGTCGGCGGTGCCGTTCGCCCACTTACGGAAGGCGATCGCCAGCAGATTCTTGCGACTGTCGAACAGCTTTCCTCCGACGCATACCGCACGTTGGGTCAGGCTTATCGTCCGCTCGGTACCGCTTCTCTTGCGCAAGTGCCGGGAATCATGCTGAATTCCGCAGGTCATGTTGCCGATATTGCGGAACAAAGCGATGTGCTTGAGAACGATTTGATTTGGGTCGGCATGGTCGGCATCATCGATCCGCCGCGCACGGAAGTGCGTGATTCGGTTGCCGAAGCGCATCGCGCCGGCATTCGTACGGTAATGATTACCGGCGATCACCCGCTGACCGCGGCGCGCATCGCCACCGATCTGGGCATTATCGACAAGGGCGGCACGGCCATGACCGGCAGCCAACTCGACGAACTGCCCGACGAAGCGGCATTCGACAAGGTGACCAGCGGAGTGTCCGTCTACGCGCGAGTCGCGCCGGAACACAAGTTGAAGATCGTTGAATCCTTGCAACGGCAAGGCAATATCGTGGCCATGACCGGTGACGGCGTGAACGACGCTCCCGCAGTCAAAACCGCCGATATTGGCGTCGCCATGGGCATTACCGGCACTGAAGTGACCAAGCAGAGCGCGAAAATGATCCTCGCCGACGACAACTTCAGCACCATCGTCGCAGCCGTGCGTGAAGGACGCGGCATTTTCGACAACATCCGCAAGTTCCTGCGCTACCTGCTGAGCTCCAATGTGGGCGAAGTGTTCACCGTGTTCGGCGGGGTGATGCTCGCCGGATTCCTCGGCATCACCCAGCCCGGCAGCCAAGGCGTGACCGTGCCGCTGCTTGCCACGCAGCTGCTGTGGATCAACCTGCTCACCGACGCGGCACCCGCGCTCGCCATGGGCGTCGACCCGTCCACCGACGATGTGATGGCGCGCAAGCCGCGCAAACTCACCGATCGCGTGATCGACGCCGAAATGTGGGGCGACATCATTTTCATCGGTGTGATTATGGCGGCCGTCACCCTGATCGGCATGGACATGCACTTGGACGGCGGTCTGTTCACCGACCGTTCCGTCGATGCGATCGGTCACGACGCACAAATGACGGAAGCACGCACCATGGGCTTCACGATTCTCGTGTTCGCGCAAATGCTGAACGCGCTTGCCTCGCGCTCGCACTTGCAGTCAGCGTTCGTCGGACTGTTCTCCAACAAGTGGCTATGGGGCGCGATCGCGCTGAGCATGGTATTGCAGCTGGCGGTGATTTACATTCCGTTCCTCAACACCGCTTTCGGTACGGTACCGCTCAGCGTCGGCGCATGGGTCGAATGCCTCGGCCTTGCCATGATCGTGCTCATCGCTTCCGAACTGCGCAAATGCGTCCTCCGCGCCAGATAACGTCCGAAAGTGCGCAAAATCTCGGACGTTATCCAGCTTTCTGGAAGGGAAAGGTTTGTGAAGTCAATGATTGATGGGCTTCTTTCTTGCCTAATCTTTTTGGTGAGATGGGAGGTGCGCGGGATGCATTCGTTTGTTGAAGTATGGCGTCCGATGAAATTTAAGTGTTTACTCACAAATCAGATACAACATTTATTTTCATATCGGCTATACGCTTCTTTTAGGAAATCTGTCGGATCGCATCGAAGCGCTTCCGACAGACGCCTGGCTGTATCCAGCCGCATGCCTGAGGTCGAGCGATAGCCTGTCTCAAACCAAGAGATGTTCGGCTGGGGAATCCCTGTCATCTCTGACAACTCGTTTTGCGTATAGCCGCGAGTCCGACGAATGTCTCTTAGCCCGGATTCAGCGCAGTGGATTCCGCCTCTCCAACCTTCGTCGGGATGGAGCTCCAACACGTTGCAGTGCAATGCTTTGGCAATTTGGCGAGCGGTGTCCAAATGCATATTGCGTATGGTTTCCGGATTGTTTTCGAACATGACGAGACGATCATGATCCACGCCGGAGAGCTCGGCCAGCTGTTCTAGAGACATTCCTTCTTTGAGTCTCAGGTCCTGTAGCCTCATAAGCTGCGCCTCCATGCCGTTCCCTCCCTTCACGGTATCACTGCGGAATATTCGATCCGTCTTCTATTTTGAGTCAAAAGCCTGCTCATGAAAGGGACCATCCCGTCTTGGCAGGTCATTTTGCTCCGCTGCGCCCCACAGGATAACAGAATCCCCTCAACGTATCGTTCCGTCAATTCCTGATAAGGCGACTCGTACGACGAACATGTTTTCCGGAAGGATGAGCTGGTTTCTGTGGAAAAGGAGAAAGACGATTCAGGTGGACGGAATCGGGACACGCCGAGGGATGTGTTTATTTGCAACGGTTCCAGGGTATCTTTGGAAGGGTCGATTTGCGTGATCGCCGGGGTTCGTGTAAATTGACTCTTCGCTGCCGCTCGGCGAGTGGTTTCCCGGTTGGGGTGCCTCGAGGCGGGTGAGTGGTGGTGGTTTGAGAACTCAAGAGCGTATTTGTACTACTTCTTTATAGTCAAT
>ERZ791846.137-NODE-137-length-55501-cov-6.53475_pt1 | contig 55501 bp, 44 predicted proteins | sample MGYA00510289_ERZ791846 | MGnify/ENA primary metagenome ERZ791846 (study PRJEB30046, sample SAMN00715274) | human gut metagenome | study: EMG produced TPA metagenomics assembly of the A metagenome-wide association study of gut microbiota in type 2... | reverse complement strand
CGTCACGACCGTCACGGAAAGGAGAAACATGGAAAGAAAATCACAGGTACAGATACCAAAAGATTTATTACTGGCATTGTTTCAGTATCATCTTGCCGGGAACGAGGAATATTTGCCGGAGATAGAAAAAGCATTGATGGAAAAGCTGGACAGCATGGTAAAACGAGAACTTTATACAACCTTTAAAACAGCACCAACAGAGGAAGAACGAGAAAAGGCAAGACAAGAGTATTTGGATAAGTGCGGAATGCATGAGGACTTTCGTTGGTAAAGATTCTGCTTGATTACCTTATGACAGGAGCGTGCCACGCACCTGTAGATAGCAGACAAGGTGCAGCCGGAAGTGTTGTGCTGGCGAACTGAAATGATTAGACATTTTGATGGCATGAAAGGACGCCCTGAAACGGGGCTCCTTTCCAAAAGGCGATGTAAGAAAGGAGAACGACATAATGAGAGAAGGAAGATTAGGTTATAACTGTGAAAACGGCAGATATGGGTTATTGTCGATGGACTTATGGATTGATACAGGATTTCACTGTGGAGAATGCATGGAAGTATTGGTGGATGAGTATTGGGTACAGACAAGAATGGAAATGAATCTGGCGAGAGAATGGTATCTGGTAGGAACGCCATACTGCGGAGATCTGGAATATATCCGGGCGAGAATACCAGATTAAATCTGATGGAAAACAGAAGAAAGCGAAATAGGCAATCTGCGGTCAGAAAGAAAAATAGCCCGGATACGGGCATAGAAACTGGGCGGATACGCCCAAGATGAAAAGTATAAACCGGACAGGAGCTGTTACAGTCAGCATTTATCAAAGCCCTCGGCGTTTGAGAGCGAAATACACCCATTGCACAAACTTCGTTTATACTCTGCGTATTTCGCCCTGCCGGGAGCTATTGTAGCCGGAAACGGCAGTTAGTTCGTAAACGGATGCCGATGCATCCACTTACAAATGATATGGCGGAATTTATTTTTTCGAAGACAAGGAGGGAGTGCCTATCGGAAGAAATTCATTTATTCAAATGACAAAGCTAAGCAATGTGAAAGGCAGAATCACTTATATATCCAGTCACGCAAAACAGGAAAATCTCTATGCAGTTTATGAAACTACAGAACGGAAATTCTGGCGGGAACTTGCAAAATGTAATCAGGAAGAATTTGCAAAAAGCGGAACAGAAGGAAAATGTATTGAGGCAAGAGAATTGATCATTGCTTTGCCAGAGAGTTTCACAGAATATCAGCCGGACAGATTGCTGCAGCTTTTTACAAATCATTTTAAACAGAATTATGGAGCGGAGTGTATTGCTGCTTTGCACCACAATAAAAGAAAGACCAATTATCACATTCATTTGATATTTGCAGAACGGAAGTTATTAGATGAACCAATCATCAAGATTGCCAGTAGAAATATGTTTTACAATGAAAATGCTCATAAAAATACAGAAATGTAAAAATATTGAGAAAAGAACATAAGTTCGATAAAAAAGCTTGCAATTATTCAGATAAATGAATATAATAATGAGGAGAACTAACGGAGGATGAATATGGATTACTTAACAACAATGGAGATGTCAAAAGAGTGGGGGATTTCTTCAAGGAGAATTGCTGTTCTTTGCGAACAAAATCGTATAAATGGAGTTATAAAAAAAGGAAAAACATGGCTTATTCCGCAAGATTCTATAAAGCCTGCAGATGCTAGAAAAAATAATCATGGTCAGCGAGGTGTATCAAAATGTTAAAAGATAAAACATTGACATATATAAGCTTGTTTAGTTGTGCAGGTGTTGGTTGCTTTGGATTTAAAAAAGCAGGATTCGAATGTATAGCAACAAATGAATTGATTGAAAGAAGAATAAATGTTCAAAAGTTTAATGATAAATGTAAATTCGATTCGGGATATATCTGTGACGATATAACGACAGAAGAAACAAAAAATAAGATTTTTGCAGAAATAAAAAAATGGGAAAAGATGGGCAACGATAAAGTGGACGTTCTAATTGCAACTCCGCCTTGTCAGGGTATGTCAGTTGCTAACCATAAGAAAGCCGAAAATGAGATTATTAGAAATAGCTTAGTGGTAGAATCGGTACATTTGGTTCAAAAAATAAATCCTAGATTTTTTATTTTTGAAAATGTGGCTGCTTTTATGAAAACTGGATGTACAGCACCAGATGGTTCGGTAAAGGCAATAGGCGATGTTATATATGAAGAATTAGGAGAAAAGTATATTATCGCTAGCAGAATATTGAATTTTAAAAATTATGGTTCCAATTCATCTAGAACACGTACTGTTGTTATAGGTGTAAATAGAGAGATGGCAGAATATGTATCTCCAATAGAGTTGTATCCAGCGTATGTAGAAGAAAAAAGTCTTAGAAGTATTATCGGCAATATGCCGGAACTTGAATGGGGAGAGATTTGTTCAAGCGATTTTTACCATGCATTTAGAACATATCCAGAGAGAATGAGATGTTGGATACATGATTTGAAAGAAGGCGAGTGCGCTTTTGATAATCAAGATGAACTGAAACGTCCACATAAAATAGTGGGTGGTAAAATTGTACCTAATATTCAGAAAAACGGCGATAAGTATACACGTCAATACTGGGATAAAGTTGCACCATGTATTCATACAAGAAATGATCAGCTGGCAAGTCAAAATACAGTTCATCCGAAAGAAGATAGAGTATTTTCTGTTCGTGAACTTATGAAAATTATGACTATTCCAGATGAATTTAAATGGGTAAATTTTTCTCTGGAAGAATTAAATGCACTTCCAGAAAAAAATAAAAGAGCTTTGTTAAAAAAAGAAGAAATAAAGATAAGACAAAGTATTGGAGAAGCAGTTCCGACAAATATATTTTTCCAAATAGCGGAGAATATAAAAAATTTTATGGAACAAGAGCATTTTACAACTGCAATTATAAATAAAACGATAGAGAATTATAAGTTGGAAGATGCAGAGAATTTGATTAAATTTATTCAGAATAATCCGCTCAATTTAGGAAATGCATCATTAGCAAGGATTGCTGAATTAACAAATTCAAAAAGGGAAAATAATGCTGCATATTATACGAACAAGTTTATTTTGAATGAAATATTTAAGGAGTTGCCATCTATAGAGAAAGATGTGATAACTATTTTGGAACCATCCGTAGGAATAGGGAATTTCTTGCCTTTTATTTTCAAAAAATATGAGGAAACCAAAGAAGTAAATATTGATGTGGTAGATATTGATGGTCGTAACCTGGAAATATTAAGACTATTGTTAGCTAAACAAAAGATACCATCTAATATGAAATTGAATTTTATTCAAGCAGACACATTGTTATATGATTTTAACAAGCATTATGATTTAGTTATTGGAAACCCTCCATTTTCAAAGCTGAAATCAAAAGATGCCGCAAAGTATCTGAAAAACAACATCAATAAAGAAACAACTAATACATTTGAGTTTTTTCTAGAAAAGGCAATGACACTATCAGATTATGTTGTTATGATAACGCCAAAAGCGGTATTAAATACCCCGGAATTCAGAAAAACTCGTGATCTGCTTGCAACTAAAAAAATTGATTGTATACAGGACTATGGGGAAAATGGTTTCAAGGGAGTGCTGGTAGAAACAATTTGCCTATTTGTTGATACAAACGAAAAGCCAAATGAAACTAAAGTGGAATCATTGACTTTGAAGAAAACCGTGATTCAAAAGCAGAAGTATATTACAGATAAGGAATATCCATACTGGATTATTTATAGAAATGATTTTTTTGATGGTATTTCTCAAAGACTTGATTTTGATAAGTTTACGGTATTCAGAGATAGACAGATTACCAATTCCAATACAACTCAGGATAAAGGCAAAGATTGTTTAAGAGTTATTAAATCAAGAAATATAAGTGATGATGGAAAGGAAATAATTGATATTCCGGGATATGACTCTTATATAAAGAAAGACACTGTAGAAAATTTGAGTGCTTATAAATTTGTGGGAAATCAGAATGTTTATTTAACTCCGAATATGACATATAAACCAAGGGTAATGCGTAATACTGGAAATGTAGTAGTAAATGGTTCGGTTGCAGTATTGATTCCTAAAGAAAAGATGGCATTATCAGAAAGACAAATGGAATATTTCTCTTCTGCAGAATATAGAAAGTTTTATCAAATCGCAAGAAACTATCAAACACGTTCATTAAACGTGGATGCAACAAGTGTGTTTTTTTATGGGGTACTAAAGGAGTGCTGTAATGGATAATACAACAATACAAAAATTTTTAGATGAACATGATTATGATATCAGGAAAACACATAATGGGCGTTGGATAGATCAAAAATGTACAATGGATGTAGTATGCCTGGTATCTGATTGTATTGTGGAATATACCAGTAATAGAGAGGATAAAAGATTTACAGTAAATGATATCTGGTATAGTGATTATACGGTGGAAAATGTTCAACAAATTTTTAGCAAACCAAATCCTACTCAGAAAGCATCAAATGAATACGATAAGTATTTTGGACAGCCAATAAAGTTACTGGATGCGGCAGGCGTAATTCACGGTGAAAAAAGTGGAAGAGGATACACGTATTCTATCGTGAATCAAGAATTGTTAGAGTATATAAGCTTCAGAGAAAGAAATAGTTTTAACTTCTTATGTTTATATATTGAAAAAGTTCTTAAGGATAGTGGACTTTATAGAATATTTGAATACTTTTTCAGGTTACAGGATAAAAACAGTTTTAGAGAATTGAAAGATGCATATACGCAATTTACAATCAATTATACGCCGATAAATGGAGCAACAGAATGTGGTAGAATTTTTACTAAAGTGTTGAATCCATTAGCTTGTAAATATCGGAAATGTGGAACGGAAAGAGGTCACATATCAAAAGATATTATTACTCAAGATATGATTATGTATAATCAGAGAAATTGGAGAGATATTTTATCTGAGAAACCGAAAGATATGACGAGAATTGAGTATGAGATAACATTGCCGAAGCCTAGTGAAGACTGCATGACAACGTATCGTATTAATCGAGCTAAAAAGAATTTGCGTAGATTTAATGACCAGTATCGAAATGGAAAGACGGAAGTTTATGATGAAAGGCATATCAAGGATCCAGCCACACAGATGCATCATATATTTCCGGCAAGTGATTATCCTGCAATTGCAGGCTATTTGGAGAACTTGATTGCCTTGACACCTACACAACATTATACATATGCTCATCCGAACAATAATACCCAATATATTGATAGAGCGTATCAATATGTGTGTTTGATCTCTAAGACAGGTACTATTAGAGATAACTTGCTAGGGAAAAATAAAGCTCCTATTATATATGATTTTTATTTGTATCAGACAGTACTGAATACGGGATTAGGAACAGAGGAATTTTATGAAATTCAAGAACTGGATTTTGATGGGCTGTTAAATTGTATTGAGAAGTATTATGTTTAAATGAGGAGAAAGTTATTTGAAGAGAAAAGAATTTAAAGAAAAATTATTTGATGCGTTAAAAAGTGATGTTGACAATGTGTCGTATGATGAGAAAATGATTCTAGTGAATAATTTGTTGATTGATTTTGAAAAAGAGAACGAACATTTGCGGGACACGTCAAATAAGGGGCAGAAATGGAAAGATGAAGAATTAAAAATAATATTATCAGATGCACCGTCTAAAGCTAACTGTATAAAGTATGCAAGATTATTTAAAAGAGGATATGGAAGTATCGAACAGATATATAGATGGTCAACAACTTCTCCGATAGAAATGTCAGATGAACGTAAAAAGGATAGTTTTATTTGTCAGATTAAAAAGGTAGCAAAAGAACTTGGACTTAGAGGATAAGGTGGGTTTCATGGAATTAAACTGGGGGAATATTTTACATTTTAACAGTGAAAAAGACTATTATGAAGTATTAGGATTTTTATCAAAAGAAGAGGAACTTATAAGAGTATATACTGAAAATAATGATAAAGCAGGAGCATGGTCCGGGCAAGGAAGAATGTCGCTACGTAATGTGAGCATAGATTCTTTGCCAGAGGCGTTAAAGAATGCGTTTGAAACGAGCGTTGATGGAAGGATCAGCGTGACACATTATGTGAAAAATCTTAAAGAGAATCACAATTTTTCGAGAGAAATAGATCCGACAGGCAGTGATTTTACGAAAAGATTGTACAAAGAATCTTTGGAGAAAGTTTTAGAGACTGTTCCAGAGGAATATGAAAATGATTTTTACAGAGGATACCATTGGAATTGTGAGGTAATAGAACGAGTTAGATCTGCGTCTAGGCATGAAATCAATTGGAATGAAGAAACGATTCAGGAAGAAGCGGTAGGCAGTGCTGAGGGAAAGAGAACTGTCTATTATACTACAAAATATGAACGTAGCACTAAAAATAGAGAGGATGCAATCCGAATTCATGGGACGAAATGTATGATTTGCGGATTTGATTTTGAACAAAAATACGGAGAGTTAGGAAAAGGTTATATTGAAGTCCATCATATAAAACCTTTAGCAACTTTGGAACAAGAGGTAGTTGTAAATCCAGAAACAGATTTAATTTGTGTATGTGCAAATTGTCATAGAATGTTGCATAGATTTAAAAATTATATTGTTCCGGTGGAAGAATTGAAGTATATTGTAGATGATAATAAATAATGTGTGGTATTGAAAGAAAAGAGGTATATTATGGGAAAACTGATTTTTGGAAAAAACGGACAGGTGCATTTTAATAATGAAAATGAAAAACAAGAAGCCATTGAGTATTTGTTAACATCTGACAATGTCGATTTTGATGTTCATGAGGATAATCAGGAACAAGGAGCTTGGGGACCAGAAGAAAGAATTCATTTCAAAAGTGAAGAAAGTGTACCAGATTGTTTAAAATGTTTGATGACGGCGGGAAGGCCAGGACTTTATGGAAGAATTAATTGTAAAGAATTTTGTGAGGAAATACGGAAAGAAGCGAAAAGGCGAAAACATAAATAATATTGTTATATAATGATCGGGAAAAATACAATATACCACTTATAGAATCAAAAGATTGACTTTTGATTCTATAAGTGGTATTCTTCTGTATAAGGAATAAAGAAAGAAGAGTTTTGAGATGAAACAAATGGGTCAAGCATTCCATCCGTCAATATTGCCAATTGATTCGGAACTTATAAAAACAGATATTTTTTTGGATGAATTGATTGATGCATCGACTAGTTTGGAAGTATATAAAGAAAAAATAAAAGATAGCAAATTGGATAGAGCGTGGTTTTTGCCAACATTACAGCAAAAAGAGGCATTAGCCTCTTCTATGATTGAGGGAACGCAGGCTACCTTAGATGGCGTCCTAGTAAATAGGGTAGTACCAGATAAAAAAGATGTTGATATTCAGGAAGTTTTAAACTATGATGCTGCTACAGAATATGGTTATCGATATCTAAAAAGAGGAGATTTTGATAAGGATTTTATATTAGACTTGCATAAAATACTCCTTAGTGGAAAAGTACGAAAACAAACCGATCAAATAGGTGAATTTAGAACTCATCAGAATTATGTCGGGACAATGGGCAGAAAACGTGAGATTACATACACACCTCCAGAACCAGAGATGGTTGGAAAGTTGATTGATAATTTAATCGAATATATAGAAAAACCAAAAGATAATTATCGGTCTTTAGTTAGAATTGCAATTATTCATGCACAATTTGAAACGATTCATCCGTTTATGGATGGCAATGGACGTGTGGGAAGAATTTTGATTCCATTATATCTCTATTATGTTGAGCAGATTGATATGCCGTGCTTTTTTGTTAGTGAGGCTCTTGAGAGAGATAAATTAAAATATTATACGTTGTTGAACAACATTAGAAATAAAAACGAATGGTCCGAATGGATTAAATTCTTTTTAATAACTGTAAAAAATCAATGCGATAAATATATACGTATGATATCAGATATTAATTTATTGTATGAAAAAGATTTAGAAAAAGCGTCTGGATTAGTTCGTACAGGAAATATGAGAACACTTATTAACTTGCTTTATAAGTATCCAATTGTAAATTCATCGACTATCGCTCAATGTTCGGATATTCCATCTGCAACTATTAATAGATATTTGAATGTTTTGGTAGATGCAGATATTTTATATACAGATGATAAATGTAGAAATAGAACATATTTTTATTATGATTTATTGAATATTTTACGAGAATAGGGGAAAGGGGGAATAAATAATTAGCTGAAAGCAGGATTTGACAAAAAATGGATTGAGGGGCAACTCAATCCAAAGTATTGTTAATGACCAATAGATGATTAACAACATTACACACATTTACTATATCATCTATTAATCCTGTTTGCAATCCGAAACAGAAGTTCGATTGATTCACAAATAGGTCATTTTTGTTTCAATATAGAGAAAATTATTATAAAGGAGCAAGTAGATGAGAAAAAAAGAATTAAGGCAACAAGATATACTGAAATTGATAGAGGGATTAGATATCTCTCCGACTATGTATAAAAATGCGACAGAAAAATATAAGGCAGTTGGTACATATCTACAAAATCAAGGACTTACTTGTGATATTTTTCCGCAAGGTTCGTTCAGCTTAGGTACTGTAGTTCGTCCTTATCGGGAATCTAAGGAAGCAGATTATGATTTAGATTTTATTTGCTGTCTGGGAGATAAGAAAGAAACAACAACTGCAAAACATGTAAAAAATGTTGTGAAAGAAACTTTATGTAATTCTGAAGTGTATAAAGAAAAACTTCAAAATATTGAATGGGATAAATGTTGGACCTTAGAGTATGCAGAAGTGAATGGTATAGGCTTTAACATTGATATTGTGCCGGGTGTTTCGGAATCAGATGATATTATACAATTGATGGTAGGTAATAACTTATCGCAGGATAATGCAGAGTTGGCGGTTGCAATTACTGATAAAAGGGAACAAAATTATTTTTGGCTAACGAGTAATCCAAGAGCCTATAAAAACTGGTTTGAATCGATAAATAAACCTTTTTTAGAGTTTGATCGTATAAATAAGCGAAAAGTCCTTTTTGAAAAAAGTAGAACAGTTTACAATAGTATTGAGGAAATTCCAGAAGGCCTAGAACGTTCAGCATTACAGAGGGTTATACAGATTTTAAAACATCATAGGGATGTTTATTATTGTAGAATAAAAAAAGAAAATTTCAAACCGACATCGGCAATAATAACAACTATTTGTGCAGAAATCGCAAGTGGTATGAATCCATCGTTAAATGTATTTGAATTACTTCAGGCGATAGCAGACGACTTTGAGATCTATTCTGCTAACCAAACCATGACAGAAGAAGCGTTTTCTAGACAATATGAAACTAAAAATGTTATTCGAAAAAGTAATGGAAAATGGCAAATTATAAATCCGGTAAACCCAAATGATAATTTAGCTGATTCTTGGAATATTAATCCAGAAAAAGCAGAACTATTTTTTAAATGGGTAAAAGCAATGAAAAAAGATTATGTAGATTCGTTACAGATAGAAGATAATGATTTTGTGGCATTGCTTGAAAACAATTTTGGAAGAGATTATGTGAAGAAAAGTATTAACTTAAACGAATATGCAAATGTTGTGCCGACTATTATCAAAAACACACCAAAACCATGGAGAAAATAACTATGGGAATTGATGAGTTAAATGTTGAAATGATAAAAGAAAAATATCCACAGTTAAAGATGACTAAAGATAGGGATTCGTATATTTTTTCTGGAGAATTTATTTTAAATCATTGTTTTAAGGATGTTCGCATGACTGGAAAATTTGAATTAGAAATTGGTGTGCCAGAGGAGTTTCCCCTGGCACTTCCGAAAGTAAAAGAGGTGTCCCATTGTATTGATCGAAATTATCCGCATATATATCAAGATGGACAATTTTGCCTAGCATCTGATTTGGAATTAAAAATATTTTTTTCACAAAATGCAGATATATGTTCTTTCATAGATCAATATATAATTCCATATTTATACACATATCGGTTTTACGAGGAATATGGTGTGTATCCATATGGAGAACGTTCGCATGGAATAATAGGAGATTTAGAGTATTTGAAAGATTTGTTTAGAGCGGATGATTGGAGACAAGTTTTTAATATTATACTATTTGTAGTGCAATCGCCATATAGAGGACATCTATTATGTCCATGTGGAAGTGGAAAGCGAATAAGAAATTGTCATGGAGATATTTTGAAAAGAGTGATAAATGCTGGACTTCAAAATGATTGTAAAAAAATTTTATTAGAGATTAAAGAAAATGTGACAGAAAGGTAAACCATGGATAATGTAGTTAAACAGTTAAAACAATTTAAAACTGATGCGATATATGAGAAAAAAAAGCATTACAATGCAGCAGAAAGAAAACGTAAATGTTATAAATGGATATCAATTATTCAAATTATTTTAAATGCAGTTGCAGGAACAACATTGTTTACAATCGTGTTTGGAGAAGGTAGTAATACAGCTGAAATCTTTGCACTTGTTTTTACTATAGGCGCAACTATATTGGCAAGTATACAAAAAATTTGTGATTACGAAAATCAAGCCCAGGGAAATGCAAAAGCAGCAGATATGTACTTGAGAATTAGTAAACGAATTAATTTAATTTTAAATTTTATTAAAGATAATGCATTAACAGAAAATGAAATACTGGAAAAAGCGGAAGAGATTCAAGCTGAAATAAGTCATGCAAATGAGTTAGGATCTCAATTTCCTACTAGTAGAAGAGACTACGAGCGGGCACAAGAGGGAATAAAAAACGGTGAAGAAAATTATACTAATGAGGAACTGAATCTTTGGGAATAGGATAATTTCAAAGGTATGAGGTGATTTGCATAGAAGAAATAATGATTGTAAAATGGTTATATTCTAAGTATAATAAAGTTGGCAACAAATTGGCAACAGAAAATCAGTGAGCCAAAATAATATATGCAACAGAAATAAAATAACGGCTAAAAAGATATAAAACTTAAACAAATATATTTAATAATATCTTTGGACTTGCCGAGTTTGAATAATTGCAAAAAGCCTGGAAACCTTTGTAAAAACTGGGGTTCCAGGCTTTTGTTTTGTCCAAGTGTACCAGAAGTGTACCACATTCCAAAATTATAGGCTTTTTTGTGCATTTTGCCATGCTGCCGGAGACAGATCAGCAGCAGCACTGTCCTGAAGCTGTTGGGCCACATTGCCATGCACATCCGGGTACAGATGGCCATAAAGTTCAAGTGTGGTCTGTACCTTTTCGTGCTCCGGGCGCTCCGACACGGCCAGGATAGGAAAGCCCATGTGAATGAGCAGACTGGCGTGAGAGTGGCGAAAGAAATCCAAACGTTTGGATTTTCTCAGATATCCAAACTTAAATAAAATCCAAACCTTTTGCAGATGATGCAGGAAATGCAATAAATAGCATCTGAAAAGGTTTGGATTTTATTTTTGGTGTATGATTCCCTTATAACAAAAAGGGAGGTCATACCATGGATTTACAAAATTTAAAAGAGCACCATGAAGAGCTTCTTTCCTTCATGGAAAATAATGGTTATTCCAGTACTTACATACGCCGGTTCAGGGAGGAAATCAACCGTATACTGGCTAAAGCAGACAGCCACGACTGGCAGTCCTATCGGGATGTTTACCTTGATTACTTAGAAGCTCCGCATTCTAAAGACTATCTGCGAAACAAAAGAACTATCATCGGGGAGTTGGAGCAGTTTGATGACTTCGGCCGCATGCCTGATGGCAGAAGCCGACATACCTTGTTTGAGAGGGGATCCTATCATCTGCTTTGTTCCGAATTCAGAGAATTGATTGATTTTTACCGTATATATGAAAAAAAACGGGGAAAGAAGGAATCGACCATACGGGGTGAAGCACTCAATACAGCATCTTTTTTACATCAGATGCAGCAACGGGGTGCCCAGTGTCTGGATGCAATAATGGAAGAGGATGTCCTGTCATTCTTTCTCGTAGAAGGTGGTTCTTTGCAAAGAAGCTGTTCTTACAAGAAAAACATTGCAGCAGTGTTCAAAGCAGGGCTTAACTGGAAAGCAGCACAATGTCGGAAAGTGCTCAGTTTCCTGCCTGTGCTAAGAGAAAACAGAAAAAATATCCAGTATCTTACGCAGGATGAGGTCAGGCTTCTTTTCAGCAGTGGGATCCGTACAAATGAAGCCCGGCTACTCCTCAGGGAAAATGTGGATCTGAGGAGAGGGATACTGGATATCCAGTATTCCAAGGGTCATGACCAGCACTACATTGTTTTGCACGATTCCATGCTGGAGATCATGCGCAGATATGATGCAGCCATTAACGGCATCGTGCCGGAGAGGAAATATTTCTTCCCTTCCATAAGGAATTCCCATTTCAACAGGGGATGGGTAACAAAAATTTCAACCTGTTATGGTGCAAAGCCAATACGTCCCACGCCACCGCCTACGAATTCCGCCACCATTATGCTGTAACAAACCTCAACCAATGGACAGGCTATGGTTTTGAATGCTTATAGGCAGACATTCATTTATCAGACAAAACAAGCTGTCCGATGTGGCAGGGAGAATTGATTATATTTCCAATCCAAAGCGGCAGGAACATTTATATGCGACCTACCAGACAGAGGGAGCAACACCGGAGTTCTGGAAGAATCTTGCCAGAGAGAATCAGTTGGATTTTAAGACAGGCGGAACGACTGGAAAATGTATTGAAGGGCGAGAGTTTATTATTGCACTTCCGGAGAGCTTTGTGGAGTACAAGCCTGATGATGTGGTCAGAATTTTTACAGATAGCTTTCATAAAAGATATGACGTGGAATGCAGTGCGGCACTTCACTATAATAAGAAAATGACCAATTACCATATTCATCTGGTATTCAGTGAGCGGAAAATGCTGGAGCATCTAGAAGTGAAAATTGCTACCAGAAATATGTTTTATGATGAACAGGGCAAGCACAGACGGACGAAAAAAGAGATTTTAGATGAGCAGGGAAATATCCGGGCAGGGTGCAGCATTATCCCCAAGGGAGAAGCCTACGAAAGCCATATCTTTACGAAGAAAGAGGAATGGTTTAAGAGTAAGGCATTTACCAGGGAAGTCAAAGAAATGTTCACAGAGATTATTAACTGTCATGTGAAAGAAGAATCGGAAAAACTGTCTGTCTTTCAGCAGGGCGGTGTGTATCTGGCAACGAAGAAAATTGGGAAGAACAATCCGAAAGAAGCAGAGATACGAGCCGACAATGCAACAAGGCAGGAATGGAATCGGACAGTAGATGTGGTATTGGTGGAAGGTGTCCCGGAGGCAGATATTTTGAAAGTCAAGCAGGAAGAAATCACAGACAAAACGGTACAATCTATAAGGGCACATGGTTGGCTGCCAGATATGCTCCGGCAGATTATTCGAGGTGCGAAAGACTTATTGCAGGAAATGATTTTCAAATTTAAGCTGCCGCCGAAGCCAGTACCGAAGATTGACTTGCAGGAATGGAACGATATGTGGATATTGATGGATAAACTCCAGAAGCAGGCACAGGGAATTACGGAGCAGTTGAAGGCGGACAATGCCTGGGAATGGGGGGGGGAAGAATGAATAACATACAGGCATGTGCGAGGGAGATTGTGAATAGAGAACTTATTTATCAACAATAAAATGAAAACGATTTTCAAATTATATTGACAAAATGGAATTATGTGATAAAATGAAAATGGTTTTCAAATTGAGAAGCGAGGTGATTGATTTGGCGAAAGCACCATACAAGACAAAGCAAATGACCGAATTACTTACCTTTTTGAAATCAGTTCAAGGCAGCCATGTTACCGTAAATGACATTTGTGAATATTTTCAGAAAAAGGGGATATCCATTGGAACAACAACTGTTTATCGCCATCTGGAGAAAATGATCGGAGAAGGTCTGGTTGCTAAATATGTTGTAGACGGAACCAGCAGTGCCTGTTTTGAATATATGGGCAGCCATGAAAAAGAAAATCAGATGGTATGCTATCATTGCAAATGTGAAAAATGTGGAAAGCTAATTCACTTGCAGTGTAATGAAGTGGAAAGTCTGAAACAACATATGATGGAACATCATGGTTTTGAGATGGATTCTCTGCGTACAGTATTTTATGGAATATGCAGTGAATGTAAGAAAACACAAAATTAAAAACACAGTGTGATTGTGGGAAAGGAGAAACAAATGAATACAAAGAAAAAAAGAGTATTTTCAATGGCAGTATGCATTTTATTCATATTTGTTACATTTGCTTCTCTTTTCTATATTATAAAAGAAGAAAATCATTACTGTACAGGCGAAGACTGTCCGATTTGTGCCAATATTCATCAAGCAGAGCAGACATTAAGGAATGTAGGTAATGGTACGATTACGATTGCAACCATAAATCCTATGCTGATATTGTTTGCACTATTGATAACAGGTCAGTTTTTAATTGTTTCTGATACATCTCTTGTAAGTCAAAAGGTAAGACTAAACGATTGAATAAAACTTTTTTATAAAGCAGAAAGGGTAGTCCTAAGGGTGTACCTTTCTGTTTTTGTACCCTTTTTTAGAAAAGTTAAGATAAAAACGGAGGTTTTATTCAATGAAAAAATATATTTCTATTCTTTTAGCGGCAGTTATGGCAGTATGCTGTCTTTCTGCTTGCGGTCAAAATAATTCCAATACCAATACACAGGCAAAAGATAATAATGATAAGCAGGTTAAAGTTGTTACAACCGTATTTCCAGAATATGACTGGGTAAAAGAGATTGCAGGAGATGAAGTATCTAACATGGATCTTACGATGCTTCTTGACAATGGAGTAGATCTGCATAGTTATCAGCCTACTGCGGATGATATTATGAAAATTTCTGATTGTGACCTTTTTATTTATGTTGGCGGGGAGTCAGATGCATGGGTAGAAGATGCATTAAAGGAAGCTGATAATAAAGATATGAAAGTCATAAATTTATTAGATGTGCTTGGAAGCAGTGTAAAAGAAGAAGAGGTTGTTGAAGGCATGGAAGCAGAGGAAGAAGAGGCGAAAGATGGAGCCGAGGAAGAAGCGGAATACGACGAGCATGTATGGCTTTCTTTAAGAAATGCAAAAGTTCTTTGCAAGGCAATCGCTGATAATCTTGCTGAAATAGGTACTGAAAATGCGAATACTTATCAGGAAAATGAAAAGGCTTATGCAGATAAACTGGATGAACTGGATAAGAAGTATCAGGAAACAGTAGATTCAGCTTCACAGAAGACACTGTTATTTGGGGATAGATTTCCGTTCAGATATATGGTAGATGATTATGGATTAAGTTATTATGCAGCTTTTGTTGGATGCTCAGCGGAGACAGAAGCCAGCTTTGAAACAATTACGTTTTTAGCAGGAAAGACAGACGAACTTGGATTAAAAAATATCATGACAATCGAAAAGTCTGACCAGAAAATTGCGAAAACAATTATTGAAAATACAAAAGAAAAAAATCAGGGTATTTTAACATTAGATTCTATGCAGTCAACGACATCTGATGATGTGAAAAAAGGAGCGACTTATTTTTCAATTATGGAAAATAACTTAAATGTTTTGCAGGAGGCATTGCAGTAGGAGGAGCTATGGAACAGATTATCTGTCAAAATCTGGCGATTGGATATGATGGAAAAGTACTGCTGCAAGATATCAACTTTTCTGTGAAAGATGGAGATTATCTTTGCATAATCGGAGAAAATGGATCTGGTAAATCCACCTTGATGAGAACATTGCTAAACCTGCAACAGCCCATTCGTGGAAAAATCACGTTTGGAGCTGGAGTAAAGAGCGATGAAATTGGATATCTACCACAGCAGACGATAATACAAAGAGATTTTCCTGCATCCGTGAGAGAGATTATTCTCTCCGGATATCAGAATCGTGTAGGCATGCGACCATTTTATAACCGATCAGAGAAAAAACGTGCGAGTGAAATGATGGAAAAGCTACAGATTACAAATCTGGCAAATCGATGCTATCGGGAATTGTCAGGAGGACAGCAACAGAGGGTTTTACTTGCAAGAGCACTATGTGCAACAAAGAAAATATTATTATTAGATGAGCCGGTATCTGGTCTTGATCCGAAAGTAACGGATGAGATGTACCGTATTGTTGAAAAAATAAACAGGGAAGATAAGATTACGATTATTATGATTTCTCACGATATAAAAGCAGCCATGAAATATGCCAGCCATATTGTACACATTGGAGAAAAAGTATTTTATGGAACGAAGCAGGAATATGAGAGAAGGTGTACTGTTTGATTGATAAATTGATTTTTTATTTTCAGTACCCATTTGTGAGGTATGCTTTGATTGTTGGTGTGTTGATCGCACTTTGTTCTTCTTTGCTTGGTGTTACTTTGGTATTGAAGCGTTTTTCTTTCATAGGAGATGGTTTATCTCATGTGGCATTTGGAGCTATGGCGGTAGCATCCATTTTGAATTTTACAAATAATATGATATTTATTTTGCCTGTAACGGTTATTTGTGCGGTTTTGTTATTGCGGACAGGACAGAACACAAAGATAAAAGGAGATGTAGCGATTGCTATGATTTCGGTAGGAGCGTTGGCAATCGGCTATCTGCTGATGAATCTGTTCGCTACGGGTCCAAATCTTTCAGGAGATGTGTGTAGTACATTGTTTGGATCAACGTCCATATTGACATTGACAAAAGAACAGGTGGTGTTATGTAGCGTCTTGTCAGTTATTGTAGTGGTTGTTTTTGTTATATTTTATTATAAAATTTTCTGTGTTACATTTGATGAAACATTTGCAAAAACTACGGGAATGAAAACCGATTTTTACAATCTGTTAATTGCTGTTATTACAGCGGTGATTATTGTTCTTGCAATGAATTTAGTCGGTTCGTTGCTGATTTCTGCACTGGTGATATTCCCGGCATTGTCGGCAATGCGAGTATACAAGACATTTTTTAGCGTTACGATATGCTCTGTTATATTATCGGTAGTTTGTGCAGTGGTTGGGATTTTACTGTCTATTCTGGCAGGAACTCCGGTAGGATCAACGATAGTGGCAATCGATATTGTAGCATTTATGGTTAGTTGTGCTATTGGAAAAATAGGAGGACGCTCATGAAAAAGTTGATTAAATATATGGTGCTGTTCTTGTGTATTTTACTGATGACGGGCTGTAGTGATAAAAAGAGTGTTGGTGGGAAAAATATCACTACGGCAAATTCTGTTAATAAGATAATAAATGAGCAGATAAATAATGAAAATAAAGACAAAACAACGGACAATGAGAATCTATCGCCGAGTGACGAATTAAGCAAGGAAACTGAAAGTACTATAAAAGACACAGAAGATATTCAAAAAACGAAGGGAATTGTTGATTACGACCTTACGCAAATGAGTAGTGATCTGGTATATGCAACAGTATACCAGATGATGGTTACACCTGAAGAATACGAAGGAAAAATGTTCCGAATCGATGGAAATTTTTATGCTGCACATTACAAGGCTACAAAAAAATATTGCTTTTATTGCCTTATTCAGGATGCAACTGCCTGTTGTGGTCAGAGAATGGAATTTGTATGGGGAGATGGCACACATATTTATCCAGAGGAGTATCCGGAAGATAATGCAGAGATTGTAGTTGAAGGAATCTTTGAAACGTATAGGAAAGAAGGAGATGACAATCTGTATTGCAGATTATCTGATGCAATATTACAGAACGAAAATTAAAAACATGTTGATTTTCTAAGCAAAGTTGCTTTACCGGATAAAAGTGAAAAGTACATGAAAACGATCGTAGCTTTTGCCAATACTCAGGGTGGAAAGCTGATTGTAGGTGTAGATGATAGAACACACGAGATTGTGGGTGTGGAAAATGAAATATTATTTCAGATAATGGATGGAATTGCCAATGCCGTTTCGGATTCTTGTATGCCGCAGATCATTCCGGATATTGAACCACAGATGGTAGAAGGCAAAACGGTTATTGTTGTATCTGTAGAAGCTGGAAAAAATCGTCCGTATTATCTGAAATCAAAAGGAAAAGAAAATGGCACTTATATTCGTGTGGCAGGTACATCCAGACAGGCATTTCCGGAAAAGATTAGAGAACTTGAGATGGAAGGGGCCAGAATTTCATGGGATGAACTTACTTGTGTAGGCTATCCTGTTTCAGAAAATGCAACAGAAAAACTTTGTAGAGATATTGAAAGCTTTCGGGAAAAAGCTGGAATGACAGAAATTTATTGGATGAATCCTGCATTCAGGTTGCTGTTTATGATGATCGACTGGAGGTGACTTCTCCGGGTGGACTGTATAATGGACTGACATACGAGGAGGTCATGAATGGTTATTCTAAAATCCGAAATAAAGCAATTGCTAATATTTTTAGCCAGATGGGTCTTGTAGAAGCTTGGGGCAGTGGAATAAAGAGAATTTTTAATGCAGCAAAGGAATATGCACTTCCGGAACCCAAATTTCAGGAATTCGATAATATGTTTCGAGTAGAATTATTCCGTAATTCTTTCCCGATGGCTTCGGAAAATAAAAACATCGGAGAAGCATCGGAAAAGTTTGGGAGAAACACGGAATGGTTGAGCTTAATAGAACTCAGCAGGAAATAGTAAAGTTACTTTTGGAGAATACTCGTACTGAAGCTTTGGTACAGGATAGAATGGATAAACTTATAAAAACAGAATGGATCGTATGCCCTGTTTGCGGCAGGAAAACGCACAACAAAATATCATTTCATTCCAAATAACTGCATTTCGTTCTTTTTAAATGAAATGTAGTTATTTTTATGATAAAATTATAATTTAATATAGGGAAAATTGTGAAATTTGGAGCTTATTTGAAAAAGGGGGATGAAATATTGGAAAAAAGAAATAACAGACTGCTGAATGCGAAGTTGAATAAATACATCATTCCGGGGATTATGATGTCGCTGGCGCTTCAGCTGGGAAATATCGTTGATACGATCTTTGTAAGTAACTTAATAGGAGTAGAGGCGATGTCGGCGGTTACGATGAGTCTGCCGGTTGAGACAGTTGTTCAGCTTGTGGGTTACTGTCTTGGAATCGGAGGTTCGATAGCGGCAGGGATTATGCTTGGGAAGCGTGACAAAGAAGGGGCTTCCAAATTATTTTCGGCTACTTTTATAGTGACACTTCTTGTGGGAATCATTTTTTCAGTCAGTGCATTGTTTACCGCGGAACCGATTGCAAGACTGCTTGTATCGGGCGAGGGTAATCTGATGCATTATACAAGAGATTATATTCGCGTAAGTATGCTTGGTGCACCGGTGATCGGAATCGGATTGATGATGGTAAGCTATCTTGGCGCAGAGAATCATCCGGAACTCTCATCTGCATATCTGATAGCTGCAAATGTGATAAATCTTGTGCTTGATTACATATTCCTCAGGTTTACCCCGCTGGGAATTGCAGGTGCGTCTTTATCAACGGTACTCGGATTTCTGGCTGCGATGGTGATCTTTATATTTTATATTCGTTCAGATAAGCGAAATCTCAGTCTTGTTTTTCTAAAGGCCAGAGATTTCGTGATAATAAAAGAAGCAGTTGTTACGGGCATACCGATGCTGATTTTTATGGCGGCAAATTTTGTAAAAGCGCTTGGACTTAATACAATAATCATGAATCTTATCGGTGAGGACGGAATGGCGGTATTTACAGTCTGCGATAATGTGCTTCTGATCGTTGAGATGCTTACCGGAGGAATTATCGGTGTTATTCCGAATGTTGCAGGTATTCTCTTTGGTGAGAAGGATTATGTGGGTATCCGGGTTCTTTGCAAAAAAATGCTGAAATACAGCTACATGGTTCTGGCAGTTGTATTTATATGTGTGATGGTATTTACTGAACAGATCACGATTTTGTTTGGAAGCAGCGGTGGTGAACTGGGAAGACAGATGGTAGATTCACTTCGTATATTTGCCTTATGTGTGGTGCCGTATCTCTGGAATAAATTTATGGTAAGCTATTATGAATCCATTGAAGAGACGGCAATCGCAAGTTTTGTTACATTTCTTCAGAATGCAATCGTGGTTCTGCCTGCAACACTGGCAGGAATTCTTATCTGGAGACAGATAGACGGAATCGGTATAGACGGAATCGCTGTTGGTTTTGTCGTTACTGAGGTAGTGACAGCTATCGCAGCATATGTTTTCCGGAAAATAAAACATAAAGGTTCTACATTCTATATTGTTCCGGATAAAAATCCGGGAATCAACCTTGACTTTTCAATTAAAAGTACAATGGATGAAGCACAGGATGTCAATAAAAAGATCATAGAGTTCTGCCGGGAAAATAATATATCGGCAAAGAAAGCAAATCTTGCGGCTGTATGTGCGGAAGAGATGACAGTAAATATCATTAAGTTTGGAGGAAAAACTTCTAACTGGATCGATATCAATCTCTGTATTGAAGATGATACCTGCAACCTGAGAATCAGGGACAACGGAGTGAATTTCAATCCTCTGGAATACAGCTATGACAGTGAAGATTTTGATATTCATGGAATAGAGCTTGTGAAGAAGATTTCAACATCGATGAACTATATCCGTGCGATTGATATGAATAATACAGTAATATCTTTTTAGCAGGAAACAATATGCCGATAAGATTATTCAGGAAATCAATTTGTTGGTACGATAGGCTGATAAGATAAGAAAAACAAAAATCAGCAAAAGACTACTGTTTATGCAGTGAATAGAAACAGTAAGTGTAAGAGAAAAATGAAGGTACTGAACAGTTATAAACGAAGATTATTGCAGGAGGTGCAAGGAAATGTCCGTAATTAATGAGAAAAGTAATTTCACATTTGAGTTTCAGCCGGTAACAAAACTCTTTGAAGAACAGGTACGTCTTCATCCGGACAAGTGTGCGGTTGTTACGAGTAAGGAAAGCTTCACATATTCTGAATTAAATGAAAGGGCAAACAAAGTTGCCAATTCACTGATTGAAAATGGCGTAAGACGTGAAGTAATTGTAGGTGTTGTACTTGAACGCTGCTGCGACTTTTATGCAGTGAGACAGGGTATTTTAAAAGCCGGAGGAGCATTTGCCGTTGCTGCGCCGGAATATCCGGATGACAGAATCGAGTATATTTTTGAAGATGCGGGAGTACCGCTTATTATCACAACGAAAGAAATTGCAGATGAACGTAAGGAATTGTTTACAAAGCTGAAATGCAGAGTACTTTTGCTGGAAGAGCTGCTTGAAAATGAAAATACAGCAAATCCGGATACAGAGATTGGAGAGCATGATCTTTGCTATTGTATCTATACATCAGGTTCGACAGGAAAGCCGAAAGGTGTTATGATCGAGCACATTAATCTGGCAAACTTTGTAAATCCGAATCCGAAAAACGCAGAGATTTTTGGTTTTGCAGACAAAGGAAAGGTTTCTCTTTCCATGGCGGCAATGACATTTGATGTGTCCGTCATGGAGGAATTTGTTCCTCTTACCAATGGACTTACTGCTGTTATCGCAAGTGATGATGAGATTAATAATCCGATGATGCTTGGTGATTTAATCGTAAAAAATAAAGTTGATATCATGACGTCAACACCTACCTATGTATCAAATATTATCGATATCCCACAGCTTAAAGAAGCAATGGCTCAGATCAAAGTTTTTGACCTGGGAGCAGAAGCTTTTCCACCGGCGTTGTATGATAAGATCCGCACCGTAAATTCGGATGTTTATATTATGAATGGTTATGGCCCGACAGAGACAACGATCAGCTGTACGATGAAGGTTATCACAGACAGTAAAAACATTACGATCGGTGTTCCGAATGGTAATGTTAAGGTATACATTGTCGATAAGGAAAACAGGATTCTGCCTGATGGAGAGACGGGAGAGCTTGTTGTTGCGGGTATGGGAGTAGGCAGGGGATATATGAATCTTCCTGAAAAGACTGCTGACGTATTTATTGAACTTAACGGTGAGAGAGCATATAAAACAGGTGATCTGGCGAAGATCAATGCAGACGGCGAAATAGAGTTTTTCGGAAGAATGGACAATCAGATCAAGCTTCGCGGATTGAGAATTGAGCTTGGTGAGATTGAAGAAGTGATCAACAGCTTTGCGGGAATTATTACAAGTATTACAATTCCTGTTGATAACAAATATCTTTGCTGTTATTTTATTGCAGACAGAAGTATTGATACAGATGAGCTTTCAGATTATGCGGCGGGCTCACTTGCACATTATATGGTTCCGGATGTTTTTATCCAGCTGGAAAAAATGCCGATGACTCAGAATGGTAAGATTGATAAGAAGGCATTGCCGAAGCCGGTTTCCGAGCCGAAAAATCTGAAAGAACCACAGACACAGATGCAGAAGAAGATTTTTGAAATTGTTGCCGGGGTTGTCGGAAATGATTTCTTTGGAATTGATACAAGCCTTTATAAGGCCGGACTTTCTTCTATAAGTGCGATGAAACTTTGCATTCTGATTTCAGATGAATTTGGGGTTACTGTAAAAACGGGTGATATTCACGAGAATAATACAGTTGAGAAACTGGAAAAATATATCGCGCTTGCACCTAAGATCAGGACTTACGAAAAGAGAGATGTTTATCCGCTTACAGGTTCTCAAAAGGGAATCTTTGCAGAGTGTATCAAAAATCCTGAGAGTACCATATATAATATCCCGTTCTTATTTGAGCTTGATAACTCTGTAGATGTACAGAAGTTATCGGCAGCAGTTACGGCGATGGTGAATGCACATTCGTATCTGCTCACAAAAGTGTACCTCAATGACGATGGTGAGATGGTGCAGTGCCCTTGCGAAAAAGAGTTTGTACCTGAGATTATTGAAACAACAAATGATAAATTTGAGACTGTAAAGAATGAACTTGTGCGTCCGTTTAAGCTGGAGAAAGGACATCTGTTCCGTGCGGAAATTTATCTTACAGAAGATAAAAAGTACCTTTTTACGGATTTCCATCATATCATTGCTGACGGCAATTCCTATGACATCATTTTTGCAAATATCAACAGAGCATGCATGGGTGAAAAACTCGAAAAAGAATCTTATACGGGATTTGATGCGGCACTTGATGAAGAGCAGCAGATGAAAGAAGGAAAATATAAGAAAGCTGAGAAATATTATGACAGTATTTTCGAAGGAATTGAGACAGAATCACTTCCACTTCCTGACAAGTCCGGTGAAGTTCCTGAAAAAGGATATACATCCAGAAATATAAAGATTTCCGAAGATAAGATCCTTTCCTGCTGTGAAAAACTGGGAGTTACTCCGAATGTTTTATTTACAGGTGTGTTTGGCATTCTTGCGACCAAGTATTCAAACGCAGACGACAGTCTTTTTGCAACTATTTATAATGGAAGAAATGATTCAAGACTTGAAAATACAGTCTGCATGCTTGTAAAAACACTTCCGGTTTACTGTGTGTTTGACAGCAAAACTACCCTACAGACTTACATGACAGAGCTTTCCGAACAGCTGATGTCATCCATGGCAAATGACATTTTCCCATTCTCTGATATCTGTGCAAAATACGGATTTAACTCAGATCTTGTTTTCGCATATCAGGCAGAACTTGAGGATGATTATCCGATCGGAGATACGATGGCAAAAGGAGAAGACCTCTCCCTTGATATGGCAAAAATGCCGCTGCTTATTCAAGTAAGAGATTATAACAATGAATATGTGCTTACCGCAGAATACCGAAGTGATATGTACAGCGAAGCTTTTGTTAATGGTATGCTTGAAGCATATGAGGCTGCGATGAAATCTATGCTTAAAGCGAAGTATGTTTCAGAAGTATCTGTTCTTTCCCGGAATGCAGCAGATGAGATTGCAGAGTTTAATCATACAGAATGTGATTATGACAGAAGCAAAACAATTTCTGATATGTTTGATGAGATTGTACAGGCAGTGCCAGATCAGATTGCTGTAGTATATAAGGACAGAAAATATACATATAAAGAAATTGATAAACTCAGCGACAGACTTGGAAAATATATTTTATCCCTTGGAATTGACAGGGAAGAGGTTGTATCAATTCTGATTCCGCGTTGTGAGTATATGGCAATCGCACCGCTGGGTGTAATCAAGGCCGGAGCAGCATATCAGCCGCTTGACCCGACGTATCCGAAAGACAGACTGATGTACATGTTAGAGGATTCCTCTGCGAAACTTCTCATTGCTGACAGAGAACTCCTGCCGTTAGTGGACGGATATAAAGGAAAAATCCTGTTTACGGATGAAATTGTGCAGTTAGAAGACACCATGCAGCTGGAAGATACAGATATCCAGCTGAGGAAACCGTCTCTGCATGACTTATTTATTCTGCTTTATACATCCGGCTCAACGGGCGTCCCGAAGGGATGTATGCTTGAATATGGAAACATTACTGCTTTCTGCCATTGGTTTAAGAAATATTACGAAATTGGTTTTGATTCCAAAATAGCTGCATATGCTTCATTTGGATTTGATGCGTCTATGATGGATGTTTATGGTGCGATCGTGAATGGAGCCGAACTTCATATCATTCCGGAAGAGATCCGGCTTGACTTTATCGGACTCAATAATTATTTTGAAGAAAATGGTATTACGAATGCATTTATGACAACCTAGGTTGGAAGACAGTTTGCACTGGAGATGGACTGCAAGAGTCTGAAGACTCTTTCTATCGGTGGTGAAAAGCTTGTTCCATGTGAACCGCCGAAGAATTTTAAATTGTTCAATGCTTATGGACCTACGGAGAATACAATCTTTACGACAGTATTTGAGATTGATAAATATTATAATAATGTTCCGATAGGAAAGGCACTCGATAATGTCAGACTTTACGTGGCAGATAAGTTTGGACATATGCTTCCGTACGGTGCCTGCGGCGAATTGATGATAGCAGGCTGGCAGGTTTCCAGAGGATATCTCAATAAGCCGGAGAAAACCGCCGAAGTATACACCAGAAATATTTATGATGATACTGAAGGATATGAAGTATTGTATCATTCCGGTGACGTTGTGAGATATCTTCCGGATGGAAATATCCAGATCATAGGCAGAAAGGATTCCCAGGTTAAGATCAGAGGATTCAGAATCGAACTTTCAGAAGTGGAAGAGGTCATCAGAAGATATAAAGGAATCAAAGATGCGACAGTTGTTGCGTTTGATGAGACATCTGGTGGAAAATATATTGCTGCATATGTGGTATCTGATGAGAAAGTGGATATACATTCATTAAATGATTTCATCAGAGAAACAAAGCCGCCGTATATGGTTCCGGCTGTAACCATGCAGATTGATAAGATTCCGTTGAATCAGAACCAGAAAGTCAATAAGAAAGAGCTTCCAAAGCCGGAAAGAAAAGCCGCAGAAATCATTAAGCCGCAGAATGACGTTCAGCAGAAATTATTTGACTGTATTTCAGAAGTACTTGGATATACGGAATTTGGAATTACAACTGATATTTATGATGCGGGACTTACATCAATCACTGCGATCAGGCTGAACATTCTTATTTCAAAAGCTTTTGATATCGTGATCAAGACATCAGATATCAAAAACAATCCTACGATCCAGGCTCTGGAGAGCTTTGTTAAAACTGCAGGAAAAGAAACAAAGAGAGAGATTCAGGAGGTTTACCCGCTTACCAATACGCAGGAAGGTATCTTTATTGAATGTACTGCAAATATGGGAACAACCATTTACAACATTCCGTATCTGCTGAAACTTGACAAACGGGTTGATCTTGAGAGACTTGCTTGCGCAATCGACAGTACGGTTAAAGCACATTCCTACCTTAAAACACGTCTGTTCATGGATGAAAACGGAGATGTTCTTCAGAGACGTAATGATGATTTGCCATGCAGAACACAGATTTTTAATGGAATGAACCGGGAGACTCTGGTTCGCCCATATATGTTGTTTAATGAGCAGCTTTTCAGATTTGAGATTTACAGAACCTGCGATGGAAATTATCTGTTCCTGGATATTCACCATATCGTTGCAGACGGCACATCTCTCGCTATCATAATCAATGATATTAACAGAGCATATGCCGGAGAAAAACTTGAGGCAGAGGAGTATACTTCGTATGATCTTGCGCTTGATAACAAAGATGCGCTTAAGAGTGATGTTTATAAGAATGCTGAGAATTACTATAAATCAGTATTTGAGAACGCCGGAGGAAGTATAAGCTTCTACCCGGACAAAAATGGTTCAGTTCCGACGGCGGAAACTTACCGTAAAGAGATATCAGGGATATCTGTGCAGAGTGTAAAGGATTTCTGTAAGAAGAATAAGATTACGGAAAATGTATTTTTCATTTCTGTTTTTGGACTTACGCTTGGAAAATATAATTTCAGAAAAGATGCTGTGTTTACGACGATCTATCATGGAAGAAATGACTCAAGACTTTCAGAAACAGTAGGTATGCTTGTAAAAACACTTCCTGTTTACTGCGATTTTTCAGGCAGTGCAAAAGAGTGTCTGACAGGCGTTCAGCAGCAGCTTATCGATTCTATGAATAATGATATTTATCCGTTCTCACAGATAAGCCGTGAATTTAATATAAAAGCGGATGCAATGGTTATTTATCAGGGAGACAGCTTTGAGTTCGAAACGATCGGCGGCGAGTTTGCTTCGGAAGAACCGGTTCAGCTGAATGCAGCGAAAGCACCTGTTTCCGTAAGTATTTCCATTCAAAGAAATAAATTCGTCTTTGATATCGAGTACAGAGGCGATAAGTATAATGAAGAGACGATGAAATATCTTGCAGATAATCTGGAGATTGCAGCGGAGGGTATTCTTGGCGAATCTGAACCATCAGACATCAGACTTATGTTTGAGGAACAGACAGAAATGGAGAATGATCCTGATCATGCCGGAAAGACTTTCGTGGATCTGTTCAGAGAAGCAGTGGAAAAATATCCGGACAGACCTGCCATAAAAGATGAATCTGGTGAGATCACTTACAGAGAACTTGACCAAATGTCCGATTACATTGCACAGAATCTTACGGAAGATGGATTTGGCAGGGAAAAAGCTGCCGGTATCCTGTGTGGAAGAACAAGAGAATTTGCTGTCGCATATGTCGGTGTTATGAAGGCCGGTGGAGCGTATGTTCCGCTTGATCCGGAGTATCCGCAGAGCAGAATTGAATATATGCTGAAGGATTCGGGAGCAGATAATCTGCTTGTGGTCAGCCAGTATAGAGATCTTGTGGATTTTTACGATAAAAATGTGATAAGTATTGATGATGTTGCTGAAAAATCAAAGAATTTCCAGCTTTCTGTAAAACTCACAGCTCCAAAGCCGGAGAATCTGGCATATATGATCTATACTTCCGGTTCGACCGGAAAACCGAAAGGTGTTATGCTTGAACACAGAAATCTTCTGAATCTGATTGAATATGTTGTGGCATCAAGAAAAATGACACCGGATTTTGTAGTTGCTGAATTTGCAAGTTTTTGTTTTGACGCATCAGTGATAGATTTGTTTGCACCGCTTACTGCAGGAGCATCCGTATATATCCTGCCGGAGAGTATAAGAAAAGATGCAATCGCAGTTGGTAAATTTATAAAAGACGAAAAAATTACTACTGCAACTTTCCCGACACAGATGGGTGAGCTGGTTGCAGAACTGCTGGAGGATGCTCCGAATCTTAAATTTGTCACCCTTGGCGGTGAGAAATTTAAGCATTACCGTAACCGTACCTATCAAATGATCAATGGTTATGGACCGACAGAAAATACTGTATCATCAACAGAATTCCGGGTTGACAGACAGTATGAGAATATACCGATTGGAAAATCTCAGAGGAATGTCAGAAGTTATATTGTGGATAAAGATTTAAACAGACTTCCGGTGGGAGAAGCAGGTGAACTGTGTCATGCAGGAAGACAGATTGCAAGAGGCTATCATAATCTTCCGGAAAAAACGGCTTCCGTATTTGTGGAGAATCCGTTCTCTGTATGCGAAGAGGACAGACGCCTTTACAGAACCGGAGATATGGTCCGTATGAAAGGTGACGGAAATATTGAGTACATTGGCAGAATTGATTCACAGGTAAAGATAAGAGGATATCGTGTTGAACTTGGAGAAATTGAAGGTGCTGTCCTTAAACATGAGCTTGTAAAAGAGTCTGCAGTTACAGTCATCGAAAAAGGTGGAAATAAATATATAACGGCTTATTATACAGGTGAAAGTATTCCGGACGATGAGCTTAAAGCATTCCTGGAACCACTGCTTCCTGATTATATGATGCCATCATTCTTTGTTTACCTGGATAAACTGCCTGTCACTCCGGGTGGTAAGATTGATAAAAAAGCACTTCCGTTACCTGAAGTAAAGACCGAGAGAACAGGATATGTGGCACCTGTTACTTCTGTCCAGACAGAACTCTGTGCGATATTTGAGAAAGCACTGGGAATTGAAAACGTAGGAATAGATGATAACTTCTTTGAACTGGGAGGTTCTTCACTTATTGCTTCAAAGGTTGCAATCATGTGCCTCTCAAAGAATATTTCAATCGTGTATGCAGATATTTTTAAACATCCTACGATTCGCGCACTTTCAGCAATCGTCGATGATGACGGGGCAGCTGAAGCTGTACAGAGTGACAATGAATTTTCAAAATATAATTACAACAAAATACAGAGTGTTATCAGCGGAAATGTGGAAGAGAATGTTGACAGAATAACGAAAGAAAACCTCGGAGACATCATGATCACAGGCGCGACAGGTTTCCTTGGAATACATGTTCTGAAAGCATATCTGGATAATTATGATGGCAAAGCTTACTGCCTTGTACGTAAAGGTGCATATGAATCATCGGAGAAGAGAATGATGAATATGCTGATGTACTATTTCGACAATCCATATCGGGAAATGTTCAAAGAGCGTATTGTTTGCGTGGATGGCGATATTACATCAAAAGAAGAAGTGAATGGATTTTCTGCGTATAAATTTAATACGATCATTAACTGTGCAGCCTGCGTAAAGCATTTTGCGGCAGGTGATGTCCTGGAGAAAATAAACGTGCATGGCGTAGAAAATCTCGTTGATTTCTGCAAAAATAATGGACGCAGACTGATTCAGATTTCTACAGTTTCCGTTGCAGGTGAAGGTTCAAATGGTGTTCCGCCGATGTCCAGACTTTTTGGTGAAAATGATCTGTATATTGGACAGAGTATTACGAATGAATATATCCGTACGAAGTTCCTCGCCGAGAGAGTAGTACTTGAAGCTGTCGCAGACGGACTTGATGGAAAGATTATGCGTGTGGGAAATCTTATGAGCAGAGATTCTGATGGTGAGTTCCAGATTAACTTTATTACCAACGGATTCCTGCGCAGTCTGAGAGGATATAAGGCTGTAGGCAAGTTCCCGATCGGAGGTATGCATGAAGTCGCAGAATTTTCTCCTATTGACTCCACTGCCCTTGCAGTTCTGAAGCTTGCGCAGACAGACAGGAGATTTACTGTATTTCATGCCTGCAACAGCCATCATATTTACATGGCAGATCTGATCTATGCAATGCGCGATTATGGATTTAAGATTGATATTGTAAGAGATGAGGATTTCGAGGCAACTGTAAAAGAGTTTGCGAAGAATAATAAAGATTCTGAAGCCGTTTCGGGACTCATTGCGTATACTTCACATAATGAAAATGAAATCTATACATTGGATTACAGTAACCGATTTACGGCACAGGTTCTTTACCGACTTGATTATAAATGGCCTGTTACGGATGATAAATATCTTGAAAGTGCGATAGCAGCACTTGACAGACTTACGTTCTTTGATTAAATTGGATAAAAAAGGAGGTACATTTCATGGAAATCGTAAAGAAAACAGAAGGAAATAAAGCAACGCTGGAGATCAGCGGATGGCTTGATACACAGACAGCACCTCAGTTACAGGAGGAACTTTCAGAACTTGAGGATAGCATTACAAGCCTCGTGTTTGACTTTGCAAAGCTTGAATATATTTCTTCAGCAGGACTGCGTCAGGTAATCGTTGCATATAAGAAGATGATGGGTAAGGATGGATTTAAGATTATAAATGTTTCGGATGAAGTATTTGATATTTTCAGACTTACCGGATTTGACCAGCAGATAGAAATCGAGAGATAAGATATAAGGATTGCTGAGGACTGAGTGGTCAGCAATTTGATTCATGGATGATATAGAATGAAATTATACAGAATCAATATCAGGAATTTTAATGATCCGCTGCAGGATAAAAAGCTTCTCGAACTGGTTGACGAGAGGCGAAGAAAAAAGGTCATCAGGTATCTTCAGCCTGATGACCGGAAGAGAAGCCTTGGAGCAGGTATCATCATCAGGAAAATTCTTAATGAAAATGGATTTTCAGAAAATGATCTGAAGTATTCCGAAAATGAAAAACCATTTGTGGACAACCTCTTTTTTAATGTGTCACATGCAGGGGATTATGTAGTCGGTGTATTATCAGACTGCGAAGTCGGATGTGACATTGAAAAGAACAGTAAAGCGCCACTTGAGGTAGCAGAACATTATTTCTACTCCACAGAACTTGAATATATAAGATCTGCGGATGACAAAAACAGAGCATTCTTTACACTCTGGACATTAAAAGAAAGCTACATGAAGATGACTGGAAAAGGAATGAGCCTTGCACTGGACTCGTTTGAAGTAATTCCGACAGAGAATGGATTTATCCTCGGAAAATCTTCAGAAAAAAACTGTTTTTTTAAGACTCTGGAATTCGATGGATATATTTTTTCCGTCAGTAATGAAATGGAGTTTGCTCTTGACGAAGAGAAGTTCTGCGATATTTTGTAATGGAATAAATTTTATATGAGCTACCGTTTTCACATTAACTCTTGAAAGATTATGCAAAATAAGGTAAAATTAAGAAGCCAAAATACATTTATATCATGTATGATTTTTTTATAACTTAGGATATTTTGCATAATTAAAATTGTGAGGTTACGAGGCCTAAATTGTAGAAAACTCTGACAGGAAACGAGAGTATACATCTGGCCGGTTATTTTAAGATACATTAGAAGAACAAACAGATCGTCAATGAATTTTAAGCATCTCCGGCAGACATATCCGGAGATGTTTTGCTGTTGCCGGAAACGGAATGAACAGTAATGTTTGGCTTTTCGGTCTGAAGGGAGCAATAGAGAAGTATGATAAAAGATTCTGACAATGTAAAACTGCTGGAACCGGGAAAAACGCCAGCAAAGAGAAAGATTCTGGTCGTAGAGGACAATGAACTGAATCGTGAAATTCTTTCTTCTTTTCTGGAAGAGAGATTTGAAGTTCTTCTTGCGGAGAATGGGGAAGAAGGACTTAAGATTCTCAGGGAATATTACAGAGAATTATCTGTAGTATTACTTGACATCTGCATGCCGGTGTGTGATGGATTTGAATTTCTTAGACGGAGAAATACGGATAAAGTGTTATCAACGATACCGGTTATTGTTATGACCGGAAGTAATTCGAAGGATGCGGAGATTCAGTGTCTGGATCTGGGTGCGGTTGATTTTATTCCGAAACCTTATAATTTTAAAATTGTAATGGGCAGAATCAACAGTGTAATAAAGTTAAGAGAGTCTGTGCTGACACTTACAGCGGTAGAGCATGACGAACTTACCGGAATTTATACCAGACAGGCATTCTTCTATCATGCCAAAGCACTTCTGAAGGCTAAGGCGGAGGAGAAATTTCATCTGGTAGTTGCTGACATCAGAGATTTTAAACTGATTAACAGCAGTTATGGAGATAAGATCGGGGATCAGGTTCTGTGTTATCTGGCCCGGACATATGCAAAGATGATGCCGCATGGTCTGGTATCCAGATATGGAAGTGATCAGTTTGTATGCCTTGCTTATGGGGATATGGATCTGTCGTTAGATATAATGAAGAGGGTGACAGAAGAAATTGCGGAGAATGCTCCGATTACGAATCTTATGGTTAAGTACGGAATTTATGAAGATATTGATATTTCGTTACCGGTTTCCGTAATCTGTGACAGAGGATTTATGGCAATCCGCAGTATTCGTGATAATTATGAGAACAGTATTGCATATTATACGAAAGAGTTAAACCAGAAACAGATGCTTGACAGAAAGCTGGAGAACCGATTTGACAGTGCGATTCGTGATAAAGAGTTTGCAGCATATTTCCAGCCGAAATATGATGCAAAAACAGAGAAAATTGTAGGAGCAGAGTCTCTGGTACGCTGGATCAATCCGGATGGCTCTATGGTAATGCCGGGGGATTTTATTCCGCTATATGAGAGGGATGGCCTGATCGTAAAACTGGATGAATATATATTCAGATATGTATGTGAATTTCAGCGAGAACTTATAGAGAAAGGACAGAAACTGGTTCCAATCTCGGTAAATCTGTCACGTGTAAGTATTCATCATACAGGCGTTGTAGACCGTTATGTTGACATCGTAAAAGAAACGGGAATTCCATTTTCCTGTGTGCCGATCGAACTGACAGAGACGGCTACATTGAATAATGTGAAGATCAGAGACTTTACAGAGAGACTGGTAAATGCTGGATTTGCATTGCACATGGATGACTTTGGCTCCGGGTATTCTTCTCTGATCACATTAAGTGAACTGCCATTTAATACATTGAAGATCGATAAGAGTCTGATAGACTGTATCGGGCAAGATAAGGGAAGAATGATCGTGCAGCAGATAACAATTCTTGCACATGGACTTGGCATGAATGTGATTGCCGAAGGTGTGGAGAGCGCGGATCAGGTAGAACTTCTGAGAGAAATGGGCTGTGATGCTATTCAGGGATTTTATTATTCCAGACCATTGCCGAGAGCTGAATTTATGGAGAAGCTCTGCGGAGCATAATTAAATTAAAAGAAGATAGGAAGACCATCATACAGAATCTTGTGGGGACTGTATGATGGTTTTTATATTATAGAAAACTATTGAATAACATTCCTATGACATAAAAAGCGGGAAATCATCCAGATCAGAATGATTTCCCGTAGATATTTTCTGTAAAAGTATAAAACTACAAATCAGATGTTTAACAGATCGCTGTATACTTTCAGTGCTCCGTCAGTGTCGTGTGCGAGAACACGTTTGGCAAGGACTTTACCAAGCTGTACACCTTCCTGGTCGAAGCTGTTTAAGTTCCATACGAATCCCTGGAACATGATCTTGTTCTCGAAGTGAGCAAGTAATGCACCAAGAGAAGCCGGTGTCAGTTCTTCACCTACGATGATACTGGAAGGACGACCGCCCTTGAAGTTCTTGTTGAGGTTCTCGTCTTCTTTACCGCATGCAAATGCTACGATCTGAGCTGCAACGTTAGCGCAGAGTTTCTGCTGGCTTGTGCTGTTCTCGATATCAACATCTACACCAAGCTGGCTCTTCTTAAAGCCGATGAACTGAAGCGGAACGATATCAGTTCCCTGATGTAATAACTGATAGAAGGAATGCTGTCCGTTTGTACCTGGCTCACCGAAGATAACCGGTCCTGTCACATAGTTTACAGGTTCACCGAAACGGTTTACAGATTTACCGTTGGACTCCATATCACACTGCTGTAAGTGTGCAGGGAAACGGCTTAATGCCTGAGAGTATGGAAGAACTGCTGTAGCAGGATATCCCTGTACGTTTCTCTCATAAACACCGATCAGGGCGTCAAGCATATCCGGGTTCTCAAGGATGTTCTTGTTTGTAGCAAGCTTGTCCTCGGCAGCAGCTCCATCGAGGATCTGTGCAAATACTTCAGGACCGAAAGCAAGAGAAAGGATCGCACCGCCTACACCGGAAACGGAAGAGTAACGTCCGCCGATATAGTCATCCATAAAGATTGCTGTAAGATAATCTTCGCTCTTTGCCAGAGGTGATGTCTCGCTTGTTACGGCAAGCATATGTTTGGATGGGTTTAATCCTGCTTTAACCAGAGCATTCTTTACGAAGGCTTCGTTTGTCAGTGTTTCAAGAGTTGTACCGGATTTGGATACAACGATGAACAGAGCATGAGCAAGGTCTACGGAAGCAAGAACAGCAGCTGCGTCATCAGGATCTACGTTGCTGATAAATTTAGCTTCCATCTTGGATGTGTTATTTGCTTTAGCCCAATTCTCAAGAGCAATATATAATGCACGAGGACCTAAATCACTTCCACCGATACCGATCTGTACAACAGTTGTGAATTTCTCGCCGTTTTCGTTAGTAATCTCACCTGCGTGAACTTTATTTGCGAAGTCTGCGGCTTTCTTCTGCTGTGCAACGTAGAATTCACGTTTGTTGACACCATCAACTACTACGTCTTCGCCAAGCTGTGTACGTGCAAGGTGATGAAGAACCATACGTTTCTCTCCTGTGTTGATCACAGCACCGTTGTATAATTCCTGGAATTTGTCAATAAGCTCAGCCTCATCTGCCAGTTGTGCAAGTGCATCCAGAACTGTCTCATCAACCTGTTTTGCAGCGTAGTTGTAAGTTAAGCCGGCTGCCATCGGTGTGCTGTATTTCTTTACACGTTCAGCACCTTTCTCGCCTGCCATGGCATCTGCAATATTTACATGACCTTTCAGTTCGGCAAGCTTGCTGTAGGAAGCAAGAGTGTCGAGATTTTTCCATGTTGCCATAATAATATTCCTCCTTTAAGTGACTGCAGCTGTATGGCCGCAGTTATTAACTATAATTATACTGAATAATTGTTCTAATTTCAATGCACGAATGTATGGGATTCAGAGATATTTCGGCACTGCTGCGCGAAAATTTTGTGAATATTTCTCTGTCCCGCTTTCGTTACTGTGAACGGAGTGAACAGTAACCCGCTTTCCTGACAGCACAACTGTAAAATCAGTATATATTTGCAATAAGACCGGCAAAATGATATTATGTATAAAGTTACAGGCAGACAGTAATTTTACAGGGAGATAATTAAAAATGGAATTTTGGGATATTTATGATGAAAATAAGAAACCGACAGGACGCACAATGAAAAGAAATGACTGGTGTCTGAAGGACGGGGAGTATCACCTGACCGTACTTGGTGTCGTCGGCAGACCAGATGGTACATTCTTGATTACCAAACGTGTGATGACCAAGGCATGGGCTCCCGGCTGGTGGGAAGTATCAGGGGGTGCAGCCCAGGCAGGTGAGGAATCCTGCGAGGCTGTCCTTCGTGAAGTAAAAGAAGAAACAGGACTGGATGTACGAAATGCGGAAGGCGGATATCTGTTTACTTATAAGAGAGAGAATCCGGGTGAGGGAGATAACTACTTCGTGGATGTGTACCGTTTTGTCATGGATATTGATGAGAGTGACCTGCACCTGCAGACAGAGGAAACAGACGGATATATGTTTGCCACTATTGATGAGATCAAAGCCTTTGCAGCAGAAGGGAAATTCCTGCATTATGACAGTATAAAAAAGGCGTTTGAATAAAAATTTTGGGGTAAAAAGTCATAAAATAATATAGAGAGAAAGAGTTTTTGATGTAAGTAAGAAATATTTATTAACGTATATGAAGAAATAATGTCGATTACGAAAGATATTAAGGGGCTTTTGTATTTAATGAAATTTCTGCGAGATATGGGATTATTTATTGCTAAATGATTATATCTTGTGGAAATTTTTTTATTGTAATAATTCATTTTCATTGAGTATATCAAAGTTATCAGACGGTATTTTCATTAAGAATTATGTAGCTTCAAAATAACATAATAATGTTTAATGAATTAACTAAAAATAGTTGACAAAATAAAAAAAATAGATAAAATAAAAAATATAATAATTATATAGTTTAACGAATGAACCAAATAGAAAAGAAAGGAGGATATTATGGTTCGTGGAATGAATAGTGCAGAAATGCAGAAAAATAACAGAACACTTGTGTTTAAGCTTTTACAAGAACGCGGAATGATCACGCGAGCGGAAATAGCAGTGGAATTAAATCTTCAAAAAGCAACGATTACCAATATAATTAATGAATTTTTTGATATGGGAATTGTTGAAGGAGACGGAGATGGAGCTGTTGGAAGACGTGGAGAGAAATTAAGACTAAAAGTAGATAATATTTATACAATGTCTATAGGAATTACACGTAAGGACTTTCAGTTTGGGATTTTTGATTTAAGAGGACAGCAATTAAAACATTGCAGATATCAATTTAAAAAAGAAGAATCTTTTAGAGAAGTTCTGGACAAAATGAAAGAAGAAGCTATTTCTCTGGTAGAGGAATATGGTGATAATCGCATTCTGGGAGTATGCCTTGCTGTACCAGGATTATTTATTAATCGTCCGGAAAGAGGCGAAGAAATTTTTATGGTTTCAGAGTTTGAAGAATTAAGCAATATAGATGTACATACAGAATTGGAAGAAGCTCTGGGTAGAAAGATACTAATTAAGCATGATGCAAAACTTTCCGCATATGCTGAATGGCATTGTGCGGAAGAAATAAAAGGAATAGACAGAGGGAGTCTGGCTATTGTACGTTCCAGAGGATATGGGATTGGATGCGGATTTGTTGTAAATGGCAATATTGTAAATGGTCATCTGGGGCTTGCCGGAGAGGCAGGATACATGGGAATCAATTTTAATAGACATAAAAAGGGAGAAGAAGGAAGAGGAACTCTGGAATACTCTGCAGGAGTTGAAAGCGTAGTACGTTATATGAAAGAACGTTTATACGAATTTCCGGAAAGTCCATTAAATGAAAACAGTAATTATATGGATGTGTTTGAAGCGTATAAACATGGTGATGAACTGGCAGACTGGGCTGTCAGTAAAGTTGCCTGGATGCTGGGATATGGAATAGCAAACATTATATATATTATTAATCCGGATTGCATTATTATTGGGCCAGATTATCCAGACACGGAAGATTTTATTAACAAAATACGTAGTGCAGTAAGGAATTTTGTACCGGAATTTGTGGAGCGTAACGCAATTATTCGTTATTCAAAAATAAACGAGGATTCTTTCATGCTGGGAGGATATTATTACACCCTTGAAACATTATGTAAACGGGGAAATATATTTGAACTTATTCGGACTGCGAAAGCATTACCGTGATATAAATTATATAAAAGTAAAATGATGAAGGAGTAAGTAGGTTATGGAACGTAGTAAAAAAAGAGAACTGGATCTAATGGCAGCTAAAATTCGAAAAACTGCTTTGCAGACAATTCAAGCCGCTGGATCCGGGCATATTGGGGGATCTTTTTCAATCGCAGATATTTTATCTGTGCTATATTTTGAAAAAATGAATGTTGATCCGATGAGGCCAGATGATCCTGATAGAGATAGATTGGTATTATCTAAGGGACATTGCTCACCGGCTATGTATGCAACGCTGGCATTAAAGGGCTTTTTCTTAAAGGAGCATTTATCTACATTCCGAAAGTTGGACAGTGATCTTTCGGGTCATGTGGAAATCCATGTACCTGGTGTAGATATGTCTTCAGGATCTCTTGGACAGGGGCTTTCTGTTGCATTGGGAATGGCTATGTATGCAAAAGCCAGAAAGAAAAGATATCGGACTTTCTGTATTCTTGGAGACGGTGAAATCCAGGAAGGGCAGGTATGGGAAGCAGCAATGTGTGCCGGATTTTATAAGGTAGATAATCTGATTGCATTTGTAGATAACAATAAATTACAGTTGGATGGTTCACTTGAAGAAATTATGTCGTCTTATCCTATTGGTGATAAGTTCAGAGCTTTTGGATGGAATGTGCTGGAAGTGAATGGACATGATGTGGAACAGATTTCAGATGCAGTTGAATTTGCGTTTTCTATGAAAGGAAAGCCAACAGTTATCGTTGCAGATACAGTTAAGGGTAAAGGTGTAACTCTGTTTGAGAATAATGTTAATTTTCATGGAAGTCAACCTAAAGCTGAAGAGTGGTCTGATTGTTATGCGCAATTGGATGCCAAGATCGCAGAATTGGAGGGGTAAAAATGGGAGAAAATATTTCGACAAGAGTAGCATACGGTAAAGCATTGGCAGAATTTGGTACAGATGAAAAGCTGTTTGTGTTTGACGCAGATTTGAAGAAGTGTACGATGACTCTTTATTTTGCCGAGAAGTATCCGGAGAGATTTTTTAATATTGGAATTGCGGAAGCTAATATGGTAGATATAGCTGCGGGATTTGCGACATGTGGCGCAACAGCGCTGGTACATACTTTTGCAATATTTGCAACAGGACGTACCTATGATCAGATTCGTAATAGTGTATGTTATCCGGGATTGAATGTTAAAATTGTAGGAAGTCATGGAGGATTAACAGTTGGGGAAGATGGCGCAACTCATCAGGCTTTAGAAGATATTAGCCTTATGAGAGGAATACCTGGAATGACTGTGATTATTCCATGTGATTCTTATGAAGCTCGTCTGGCTACAAAAGCCATGCTTGAGAAAAAAGGGCCTTGTTATTTCCGAACATGTCGTCCGGCAGTGGAATGTGTAACTGATCAATTTAAAAACTATAACTTTGAAATAGGTAAAGGTGTTCAATTGACAGAAGGTACAGATGTGACGATTATTGCCTGTGGAATTATGGTTCAAGAAGCATTAAAAGCGCAGAAACTTCTTGAAGAAGAAAACATATATGCAAGAGTAATTGATATGCATACAATAAAACCGATTGACAGGGAAATAATCATTAAGGCAGCAAAAGAAACGGGAGCTATCGTAACAGTGGAAGAACATAATACGATAGGTGGACTTGGATCGGCTGTTGCAGAAGTGCTTGTACAGACTGAAATAGTTCCAGTGGAATTTGTGGGAGTCCAGGATCAGTTTGGACATTCGGGTTCACCGTCTATTTTATTAAAACATTATGGCCTTTGTTCGGAGAATATTGTCTGCAAGGCAAAAAAGGTAATTGAGAGAAAATAAGGCTGACAGTATGTTGAAGAAGCAGTCTGCTAATATGTGAAAAAATGAAACAATTGTTCATAGAATGAACTTACAGGATGTGTGGCAGTATGCTCCACATCCTTATTTTTTTATATGTTGTACAAAATATGTGAAAAAGTATATATTGTGAAAAATGCATAGTTTAATCAGTGAACTTTTGTACATATAAAACATTGACTTTTTACGCTGAAAAATGTATTATACAGACATAAGCAGAGAGATAAAGTTAAAAGAATTAACAATTATAGTTAAAACAATTAACTAAAGGAGGGGAATATGAAGTGTGCAGTATTTAATGGGAAATGTAATATGACTATTGATGAAAGAGAAATTCCAGAACCTGCAGCAGATGAAGTTTTGATTAAGATAATGGCCTGTGGAGTTTGCGGATCAGATGTTCACATTTTTTTTGGAGATCAAGGTTCAACATCTTCAATTCCACCACTTATACAGGGACATGAATTTTCCGGTGTGGTGGTTAAAATCGGAAAGGATGTCGTAGAATGTAAAGTTGGAGATAAAGTTTGTGCAGATCCGGCAGATAACTGTAATGACTGTTATTATTGTGCAAATGGCATGATGAGTCATTGTGAGAATATGGGGGCTATTGGCACAAATCGTGATGGTGGATTTTCGCAATATTGTGTTGTACCATCCAGATTGATTCATTTGCTGGGTGAAGATGTTACTTTTGTAGAGGGAGCAATGGCAGAACCACTTGCATGTTGTATTAATGGAGCAGATCGAAGTGATATCAAAGTTGGGGACAATGTTGTTGTATACGGCGCTGGTGCAATTGGAATACTGTTAATGCAGTTGGCAAGAATGCGAGGAGCTGCAAGGGTTATTGTTATAGAACCGTCAGAAGAAAAAAGAAAAATGGCGGAAAAACTTGGGGCAACACTTACGATCAATCCGATGGAAAACAAAGTAGCAGATGTATTAAAAGAACATAAGTTAGAGCATATTCAGGTAGTTATTGAAACCTGTGGGCTTAAGAGTACATCTGAGGAAGCAATGGAAATTGTTGACAGGCAGGGAACGGTTGTATTATTTGCAGTAACTGCTCTTGATGCAACAATTTCGTTGAAGACGTATAATCTCTTTCAGAGAGAAATTACAATAAAAGGTTCTTTCTGCAGTCCGTATGATATGGGAAGAGCGGCAGAGTTGATCAATGCGCATGCCATTGATGTAACTACTATGCTGGCAGGATTTGAACCACTGGAAAAATTACCGGAAATTCTTGCGTCCCGAGAACTCAGAGCAAAAGGTAAATATGTTATTCTTCCAAATGGAGAAGAAGGAAAAGGAACAAATATTACAATGTAACTTTTAGCTACGGCTATAAAGATAAAAAAGGGAGGTTTTTAAACATGAAAAAATTAGTAGTATTAGGGTTAGCAGCAGTTATGGCATTAGGAGCACCATTTTCTGTATGCGCAGCAGAAGAGGAAACAACAGTTGAACATCCATCAGGACTTAAAATCGGATGTGCAGTTCAGACCATGAGTAATCAGGTTTGGGCTCAGCAGATGGAAGAAATCACAAAAGATGCGAAGGAAGATGGAAATGAAGTTACTGTAGTTGAATGTAAGGAAAATGCAAACACACAGATTGACCAGATTGAGAACTTTATCACATCAGGAATGGATGTTATTATTGTTCAACCCGTAGATCCGGATGCAATTGAGGAGGTTTGTAAAGAAGCTCTTGATTCAGATATCGAAGTAGTATGCTGGGATGAAAAAATGGAAAATTCAAGTTTCAACTGGGTAATTGAGAATTATGATCTGGGTGTTGAAATTGGAACTCAGGCAGCAGATTTTATTAATGAAAAGTTTGGAGATAAAGGCTGCGAAGTAGTTGTACTTGGATATCCACAGACACCAATCCTGTTGGAAAGAGAAAACGGAATTCTGGACGCATTAAAAGAAAAAGCACCTAACGCAGAAGTTGTTGCAAATCAGCCTGCAATTGATACCACCGAAGGTTTAAATGCAATGGAAACTATCCTGCAGGCACATCCGGATGTTAAAGTAGTATGTTGTATTGGTGGTGGTGGTGCTACCGGAGCAAACGAAGCGTTAAAAGGCACTTATGGAAGTGAAGTTCCAGATGATATCGGAATCTTTTCAACAGACCTTACTGATGAGGCAATTGCATCTATGCAGAATGGTGAATTTGATCGTTGTGTAGTAGCTATTACAGGTAACGCATTTGTTTGTGGTGATGTTATTTATGATCTCTCTATGCGCTATGCAGCAGGAGAAAAACTGGATCATGAAGTATACAGAGATCTTATTCCGGTTACTCCAGAGAATCTTGAAGAAATGATTACTAAATAATTTTTACGAAACGGAAAAGTTGCTATTGTTGGTGCGGCTAGATGTGTAGATAAGTAACAGTCGACATCTGCCGCACTTTTATTCTCAAAAATACGGTGGACTAAAACGATTATAAAAAGGGGGGAAGAATATGTCTGATAATATTTTGGAATTAAAACATATTACAAAACTTTATCCAGGTGTAGTTGCTTTAAATGATGTTTCCCTTGAGGTGAGAAGAGGCGAAATTCTTGCTCTGGTTGGTGAAAACGGAGCTGGAAAGTCTACTCTGATAAAAACATGTAGTGGGGCAATTACTCCTACACAGGGAGAAATTGTGATTAACGGAAAATCATTTACAGGAATGACACCGCAGACATCAGAACAAAACGGAATAGGAGTTATTTATCAGGAATTTAATCTTGTTGGAGATCTTTCAGTGGCAGAGAATATTTTCCTTGGAAGAGCGATCCGTAAAGGAATGGTTATAGATTTGAAAGCAATGGAGAGAGAATCAAAAAAAATATTGGATTCTCTTAATATTAAGATTAATCCTAAAACATTAGTAAAAACTCTGAGTGTCGGATATCAGCAGATGGTAGAAATTGCGAAAGCTGTTTCTCAGAATGCAAAACTTCTGATTATGGATGAGCCATCCGCACCATTGACAAGTGCGGAAGTGGAGGCAATGTTTGCTATTGTCGATAAGTTAAAAGCTGGTGGAGTAAGTATCATTTATATTTCACATCGTCTTGATGAGATTTTCCGTTTGGCAGATAGAATTACCATTCTTCGTGATGGACAGTATGTGACAACTCTTAATACAGACGAAACGAATAAAGATGAATTGGTAAAATATATGGTAGGTCGTCAGTTGACGGAAGTATATCCGAAACGTGATGAGATATGTGTAAAGGACGAAGTTATATTTGAGGCAGTAAATGTATCAGGAAATGGGGATAAAAATATTTCTTTTAAAATACATAGAGGTGAAGTGCTAGGACTTGGTGGATTGGTAGGTGCCGGACGAACAGAATTTGCAGAATTAATGTTTGGAATGAGACCAAAAACAGCTGGAAAATTTATTTTTAAAGGAAAGGAAATTTCACCTAAAACTCCAAAGGATGCTATCGAACTTGGAATTGGTCTGGTTCCAGAAGATCGTAAGAAAGAAGGTGCTCTTCTTGGAATGAGTATCCGATGTAATATTAATATGCCGATTTATCAGAGAATTTCCAAAGGTACCGTAATCAATGAGAAGAAAGAAGAAGAAATTGCACAGACATATCGAAAAGAGATTTCCATAAAAACACCGACACTGGATCAGTTGGTAAAGAATCTCAGTGGTGGCAATCAGCAAAAAGTTATATTGGCAAAGTGGTTGGCTGCAGATTCAGAATTGTTGATTTTTGATGAACCGACTCGTGGTATTGATGTAGGTGCAAAACAGGAAATTTATACATTAATTAATCATTTGGTAGAACAGGGAAAGACAGTGCTTATGATTTCTTCAGAAATGGAAGAATTGATGGGTATGTCTGACAGGATTCTTATTCTGGCTGAAGGAAATATGACAGGTGAACTAAATAAAAGTGAATTCAATCAGGAGCGTATTATGCAGCTGGCTTCTATAGAAAAGGGGGAATAAAAGATGAAATCTGTTATAGATAAAATTAAAGGTAGAGCTATTTATGCCTTTCTTGTATTTATGGTCATTTTCTTTACAATTATTAATCCAAACTTTCTTACAGTGAAAAACTTGCTGAATGTTGCAAAACAGGTGTCCATCTTTGGCATTGCATCAGTAGGCATGACATATGTTATCCTGCTTGGTGGAATTGACCTTGCAACCGGATCGATTATTTCTTTTGTTAACATTGTTTGTGCATATTTTATGGTAAATATGGGAATGAACGTTGTTTTGGCTGTATTGCTCTCATTAATAATCAGTACTTTTATAGGATTTCTCAATGGTATTATTATTGCAGAGCTTCGTATGCCAGCATTAATTGTAACTTTTGCGTCTCAGACTATTTTTGCCGGATATGCATACATTATCTGTGGAGGTGTTCCAATTTCACGTATGCCAGAGTCTTTCCTGAAACTTGGTCAGGGATATGTAGGACCTATTCCGGTTCCGGTAATTGTTATGGTTGTTATTTTTGCAATTGGTACATTTATTCTGAATAAAACATATTTTGGACGTTATTTCTACGCACTTGGCGGAAATGAAGAGGCAGCACTTCTTTCTGGTATTAAAATAAAAGTTGTAAAATGTCTGGTATATTCCCTATCAGGACTTTTTGCAGGTATTGCAGGTTTGGTAATGCTTGCACGTGCTAATACTGCGCAGCCAAATGCCGGTGTTGGATATGAATTTGATGTTATTACATGTGTAGTGCTTGGAGGTGTCAGCGTAAACGGTGGATCGGGAAAAATGTCAAATGTCATTGCTGGTGTTCTGATTATTGGTGTATTAAGCAATGGTATGGTTCTTATGAACATCAGCTCATATATGCAGATGGTAATCAAAGGAATTATTCTTCTTCTGGCAGTAGGTGCTGACTGCATTCAGCAGATGAATCTTCAGAAGACAAAAGCAATTGCATAAATTTACAAGTTAAGAGGAGGAAAAGACAAATGGAAGGAAACATGAAAGTAGCAATTATGACAGACGTAATGAAAATGGATTTTACAGAAAGACCAATTCCTCAGCCAAAGGATGACGAGGTTTTAGTTAAAATTGAACATGTAGGTGTGTGTGGTTCAGATCTTCATTATTTTGAAGCAGGTGGAATTGGAAGAAACATTGTTCATCCACCATTTGTTCTTGGACATGAGGCTGGTGGTACTGTTGTAGAAGTTGGAAAAAACGTGACTCATTTAAAAGTTGGTGATAAGGTTGCTTTGGAACCAGGAAAGACATGTGGACATTGTGAGTTCTGTAAAACAGGAAGATATAACCTTTGTCCGGATGTTATATTCTTTGCAACTCCGCCAATAGATGGTGTATTTCAGGAATATGTAGCACATGAAGCAGCACTTTGCTTTAAGATTCCTGATAACATGGATACAATGGAAGCGGCTCTTATTGAACCATTGGCTGTTGGTATGCATGCAGCAAGACAGGGTAATGCACATCTGGGACAGACAGCAGTTGTTACAGGTGCAGGATGTATTGGACTTGTTTCCATTATGTCATTAAAAGCTATGGGAGTAACAAGAATTATTGCTGTAGATGTTCAGGAAAAGCGACTTCAGAAGGCACTTGAACTTGGTGCAACGGACGTTATAAATGGAAAAGAAAAAGATACGGTGAAAGAAATTTTCCGTTTGACAGGAGGCGCAGGAGCTGATTTAACAATAGAAACAGCAGGAACAGAAATTACTACAAGACAGGCAATTAATTTCGCAAAACCTGGTTCTACAATTGTACTTGTTGGTTATTCTGCGTCAGGAGAAGAAACTTTACCTATGAGTCTTGCGTTGGATAAAGAACTGACATTTAAAACTGTTTTCCGTTATCGTCATATTTATCCTGTTGCAATTGAAGCAGTTGCAGCTGGAAGCATAAATGTAAAGGGGATTGTATCAAATGTCTGGGATTTTGATGACATTGAAAATGCAATGATTCAGAGTGTGAAAGATAAAGCGAACATTGTTAAATCAGTAATTAAGATTGGATAATAAGGAAACTTGCAGATGGAAAGAAAATACGTAATCGGATTAGATTATGGAACATTATCAGGACGGGCTATTATAGCTGACTGCAAAGATGGTACAGTTCTGGCTTCTGCAGTAAAGGAATATGATCATGGAGTCATGAGTGAATATCTTCCGGATGGAACAGAACTTACAGGTACAGGATGGGCTTTACAGAATCCAAAGGATTATATAGATGTTTTAAAATATATTATTCCAGAGGCAGTAGCACAATCGGGAGTTTCTTCAAAAGATATTATAGGAATAGGATTGGATTTTACTTCCTGTACTATGCTACCGGTAGATGAAAATAATGTTCCATTATGTTTATTAGTAAAAAACGTTTCAAGACCTCATGCATGGGTAAAATTATGGAAACATCATGGAGCTCAGAAACAGGCAGATGAAATAAATGAATTGTTAAAAAAGAGAGGCGAAATTGACAACATTCAATTTGGAGGAAAAATATCCTCTGAACTTCTTCTTCCTAAAATTTTACAGATTGTAGAAGAGGATCCTGAACTTTATGATGAGGCAGCAAGTTTTCTTGAAGTTGGGGACTGGCTTACACAGATTTTAACGAATGGTCGTAAGAGATCTGGAAATTTGGCAGGGTATAAGGCAATGTGGACGCCGGAAACCGGATATCCTTCAAAAGATTTCTTGTTGCAGTTGTCACCCAAACTGGAAAATCTGACAGAAGATAAATTGGGAGATGATATTACACTGGCAGGACAGCCAGTGGGATATTTGACAAAAGACTGGGCAAAAGAGTTGGGACTTTGTGCAGGTATACCAATAGCAACAGCAGTAATTGATTCTCATGCAGGAATGCCTGGCAGTGGTGTAAGCAAATCTGATCAGATGATGATGGTGCTTGGTACTTCCAGTGTAATGCTGGCTTTATCTGAGAATGGATATAGTAAAAATGGTGTTGTAAGTGGAATAAAAGGCGCAATTTTACCGAAACAATATGCATTAGAATCAGGACTTGCGGCTGTTGGAGATATGTTGGGATGGTTTGTTGATAATTGTGTATCCTGGGAATATAAACAAATGGCAGATCAACAAGGTATGGATTTACATTCATGGTTAACCAGAAAAGCCGAAAAACTTTCACCAGGTGGACATGGACTGCTTGCATTAGACTGGTGGAATGGAAACAAAACTCCATACGTAGATGGACGATTGTCGGGAGTGCTTGTGGGTTGTACCTTACTTACCAAACCAGAAGAAATTTATCGTGCTCTCATTGAATCTACTGCATTTGGTACAAAAAAGATTATGCAGTTATTTGCAGAATCAGGAGTCAAAATTCATACTATAATAGCCAGCGGTGGAATTGCAGAGAAAAATTCCCTTTTAATGCAGATTTATGCAGACGTTTTGAATTGCGAAATCCACATATCAGGCACAGAACAAACGGCTGCACTTGGAGCTGCCATATATGCATCTGTTGCTGCGGGTAAAGATCTAGGTGGATATGAGACGATTCAGGAAGCAGTTGCAAACATGAGTCATTTGAAAGATATTGTTTACAAACCGAATCCCCCAATGGTAGAAAAATATGTGGAACTTTATCAGATGTATTGTAATTTAGTGGAAATGTTTAATCCTCAAAAAAATACCACTATGATTACATTAAGTCAATTGCATTAAAAGTCAGAATATCTTTGGAAAAACAGCGACAATGAAATTAAAATAAGTAATATCTAATAATTAGAAAAATCTGCAGGAGATACAATCAGGTATCTTATCTGCAGATTTTTTATCTGTTTGAGGTTATTTCATTGCATTCTTAATCGCGGCCAGCAGTTCGTCATATTCTTCGTATGCCGGGATCTCCGGATAATCTGCCTTGATCTTGTCTGTACTGCGGAAGAGAAATCCTGCCTTGCTTGCCTGGATCATACCCAGGTCATTGTAGGAATCACCGCTTGCAATGGTATCGAATCCTATAGACTGTAAAGCTTTTACAGTAGTTAACTTGGATTGTTCCACTCTCATCTTAAAGCCTGTGATCTCACCATTGTCTGCAACTTCAAGAGTATTGCAGAATAAGGTAGGTCTGCCAAGTTTCTCCATGAGCGGTGCTGCAAACTGTGTGAAAGTATCGCTGATCAGAATTACCTGAGAGAAAGAACGAAGTTCATCCAGGAATTCTTTTGCGCCCGGAAGCGGATCAATTTTTGCAATCACATCCTGAATTTCTTTCAGTCCGAGACCATGCTCTTTCAGAATACCAAGTCTCCAGTTCATCAGCTTATCATAGTCCGGCTCATCACGTGTGGTTTTTTTCAGCTCCGGGATTCCGCTTGCTTCTGCAAATGCGATCCAGATTTCAGGTACCAGTACGCCCTCTACGTCAAGACATGTAATATACATAATAGAAATCCTCCTTTGTGTAAAACCTCTTTATTTTTGAAAATCCTTTAATGCTTTATTTAGTGAAATCATTCTAACATATTCTGAGAGTCCTTGCAAATTTAATTTTTGGTTACTGTTCACTGGTAATATCCCGCGAGGTGTTTTTTGTGAGCGAAGGTCACCTACAGAACCTGCCACTGGCAGCTTCTTACGGATGCTTGGCAACAGAAAACCCGAGATATACCGTGCGAATTTATGCGATTAGCATAAATTAAGTTTGCGAAGCAAACGATACTCCTTGGGCATTGCACAAGGAGGTTCATATTTCCTGCATCGCGAAGCGTGTTACTGAGAACGGAGTGAACAGTAACAATTTTTGAGTAGTTCAAAAGGAGAAATAAAAACGAGTATTGACATAAAAAAACTAAAGCCATATAATAGTTAGGCAGCTAATGGATAGTAACCTAACTATTATATGGCTTTGCAATAGTATGGGTACTGATTTTAGGAGGTGCGGCGAGATAGACGAGGAAATGAAACAGAAGCTGAATGAGATGCATGTAGGCAGGCTGATACATATTTTATCCCATACAATGAAACGGCATAATCCGGCAGAGGTGATGGAGAATGACGATCTGACGACCATGCAGAAGCATGTGCTGAAATTTATCCTTCTGGAAACCATGCACAGAGATCTCTATCAGAAAGATATTGAAGAGGAATTCCAGATCAGGAAACCTACAGTGACAGGGATCCTGAAGCTGATGGAGAAGAACGGTTATATTTACAGAGAGAGTGCGAAACAGGATGCACGCCTGAAACAGATCATTCCTACAGAGAAAGCAGAGAAGATCCGTCCTGCGATCCTGAAGAGTATTGAAGAAAGTGAAGCTAAAATGCTCAGGGGAATACCGAATGAGGATGTGGAACTGTGCAAACAGGTTCTCTGGCAGATGTATGAAAACCAGAAAAAATCCTGCGATAGCAGGAATGATTTTTAACAGAAATAATGAGACATAAGGAGGACATCGACAAAGATGAATAAGAAACTTTTACGTTCAGTCCGGGAATACAAGAAGCAGTCTGTACTGGCTCCGATCCTTGTAATCCTGGAAGTACTGATGGAAGTTCTGATTCCACTGGAGATGGCAAAGATCATCGACGTAGGTATTGCCAACGGAGATATGAGCTATATTATCCAACGTGGAGTCATCCTTGTTGCAATGGCAATGCTTTCCCTGTTCTTTGGCGTACAGGCCGGAAATATGGCGGCAGTTGCAGCAGCAGGATATGCGAAGAATTTACGACACGATATTTTTTATAAGGTGCAGGACTTTTCTTTCAAAAATATCGATCACTTTTCAACCTCAGGTCTGGTCACACGACTGACTACTGATATCACAAATGTACAGCAGGCATACATGATGAGCATCCGCCTTCTTGCCAGGGCACCGTTTATGATCATCCTGTCATGGATCATGACACTGACGATCAACAAACCGATCGCAATGTTGTTCCTAATAGTTGTTCCACTTCTGGGTGGTACACTGATCTTTATTGCGAAGAAGGCACATCCACATTTCATCAAGGTATTTGATGAATATGACATTCTGAACAATTCCGTTCAGGAGAATGTAAATGCCTCACGTGTAGTTAAGGCTTTCGTAAGAGAAGACTATGAGATTGAGAAATTCCATGGAATTTCCAGATACGTTTATAATCTGTTTACAAAAGCAGAGAAAATCGTTGCATGGAACTCACCGGTTATGATGTTTGCCATGTATACTGTAATCATTATCATTGTTGCAATCGGCGGAAGAGGAATTGTTCTCGGCGGCATGGAGACCGGTGAGCTGACAAGTATCATTGTCTACGCACTTCAGATCCTTATGTCCCTGAACATGGTAACTTTCGTGTTTGTTATGATCATGATAGCAGAAGCATCTACAGACCGTATCGTAGAGGTTCTGGATGAAGTTCCTGAGATGCAGGATAAAGCTGATGCAGTGAAGAACGTGGCAGATGGTTCTATTGACTTTAATCATGTGGATTTCAGCTATGCAGGAGAGGGAGGAAATCTTTCCCTGAAGGATGTAAACCTTCATATTAAATCCGGTCAGACAGTAGGTATCATCGGCGGAACCGGAAGTGCCAAGTCTACTCTGGTACAGCTGATCCCGAGACTCTATGATGTCACGAAGGGTAATGTCCAGGTAGGCGGTGTGGATGTACGCAATTACAATCTGGAAGTACTTCGTGATCAGGTTTCCATGGTACTTCAGAAAAACGTGCTGTTCTCAGGAAGTATCTATGACAATATTCGCTGGGGTGATGAACATGCCAGTGAGGAAGAGGTTCAGAGGGTCTGTAAGCTGGCCCAGGCAGATGGATTCGTCAGTGAGTTCCCGGATGGCTACGATACAATGATCGTTCAGGGTGGTAACAACGTATCCGGCGGTCAGAAGCAGCGTCTGTGTATTGCAAGGGCTCTTCTCAAGAAACCGAAGATCTTGATCCTGGATGACTCTACCAGTGCAGTAGATACAAGAACAGATGCCCTGATACGTAAGGCTTTCCGCGAGGAGATCCCGAACACAACAAAGATCATTATCGCACAGCGAGTTTCTTCTATTGAAGATGCAGATCAGATCATCGTACTGGATGACGGTAAGATTGCAGGTGTGGGTACTTCAGAAGAACTGCTGAAGACAAATGATATTTACAGAGAAGTATATGAATCACAGGTCAAAGGAGGCGGAGACGATGAATAAGAAGAAAAAATTAGATCAGAATACCATCCAAACTGCCAAAAGACTTCTGAAATATATGACAGGAACCCATAAGATACAGTTTATCATCGTATTTATCTGCATCTTTATCAGTTCCGCAGCAAGTATTGCAGTATCCCTGTCCCTGAAATTTCTGCTGGATGACTTTATCATCCCGCTGATCGGACAGACAGATCCAAACTTTGCAGAACTCTATAAGGCACTTGCAGTCCTTGGCTGTATTTTTGCACTTGGTGTGATTGCCACATTTATTTATACCCGAATGATGGTTTATATCGGTCAGGGTGTGCTTAAAAGTGTCCGTGATGATATGTTCGAGCATATGCAGACTCTTCCGATCCGCTATTTCGACCAGAATACAAACGGATCTGTCATGAGCCTCTATACTAACGATACAGATACCCTGCGACAGATGATCAGCCAGGCGATCCCGCAGGCACTGATGGCGCTGTTTACGATCGTGGTTACCTTTATTTCCATGTTACTGTTAAGTCCGTTGCTTACGATTCTGGCAGTTGTGATCATCTTTATCATGCTGAAGGTTACCAATAAGATTGGTTCCAACAGTGGCAAATATTTCATCCGTCAGCAGGTATCTCTGGCAGATGTGACCGGTTTCGTGGAAGAACGAATGAATGGTCAGCGTGTGGTAAAAGTTTTCAACCACGAAGATAAATCAAAAGAAGAATTCGATAAACTCAATGAAGCACTTTTCGAGAGTTCCGCAAATGCCAATAAATACGGAAATATGATGGGACCTGTGATCGGTAACATCGGTAACCTGCAGTTCGTACTGACAGCAGTACTTGGGGGACTTCTCTCTGTAACAGGTGTGGGCGGCATCACCCTCGGTGTTATGGCTTCCTATTTACAGTTCACCAAGAGCTTTACCCAGCCATTCATGCAGGTGGCACAGCAGTTTAATGCCATTGTTATGGCACTTGCAGGTGCAGAACGTATCTTCAGGCTCATTGACGAGAAGCCGGAAGAGGATGAAGGTTACGTAGAACTTGTTAATGCAAGAAAGGATGCCAACGGCAATATCACAGAATGCAAAGAGAGAACAGGCATGTGGGCATGGAAACATCCACATTCTGCAGATGGCTCCGTTACTTATACAGAACTGACAGGAGATGTCCGATTCGAAGATGTTACATTCGGATATAACCCGGACAAAGTTATTCTGAAAGACATCAGCCTCTTCGCCAAACCGGGACAGAAACTTGCTTTCGTAGGTTCCACAGGTGCAGGAAAGACAACGATCACAAATCTGATCAACCGTTTCTACGATATTCAGGAAGGTAAGATCCGCTACGATGGAATCAACATTACCAAGATTAAGAAGGACGATCTGAGACGTTCTCTGGGAATCGTACTTCAGGATACGCACCTGTTTACAGGAACCATTAAGGAAAATATCCGATATGGTAAGCTGGATGCTACAGATGAGGAAGTATACGAGGCAGCAAGACTGGCTCATGCAGATCAGTTTATCAAAATGCTTCCAAAAGGATATGACACCATGTTAAGCGGAGACGGTGAGGAACTGTCCCAGGGACAGCGCCAGCTTCTCTCCATTGCAAGAGCAGCAGTAGCAAATCCGCCTGTACTGATTCTGGATGAAGCAACTTCAAGTATAGATACCCGTACAGAGAGTATCGTACAGAAAGGTATGGATAACTTGATGAAAGGCCGTACTGTATTTGTAATCGCCCATCGACTTTCAACCATCAGAAACAGCGATGCCATCATCGTACTGGATCATGGTAAGATCATCGAAAGAGGCGACCATGAAGACCTCATTAAGTTAAGAGGAACTTATTATCAGCTTTATACCGGTAAGCTGGAATTATCATAAGAAACTATCAGAAAGACTGCAATTACTTCAGAACATGAATAATTGCGGTCTTTCTTTGCGGGCGTTGCGTTTTCTGTGTTATAATGCTATGATCGTACAGGTATGTGGATTACAGATAATGAAGTTTTGATCTATGGATAAAAAAGAAAAATTGTGCAGCGGCAAAGGAGAGATATACAATGGTAAAGGTAGATTTGATCACCGGTTTTCTTGGTTCAGGGAAGACGACGTTTATCAGGAAGTATGCGCAGTATCTGATGGATAATGGCAATAATATAGGGATTCTGGAGAATGATTATGGGGCTGTGAATGTGGATATGATGCTGCTTCAGGATCTGATGGGAGATAACTGTGAACTGGAGATGATCTCAGGAGGGTGTGATAAGGACTGCCACAGGAGGAGATTTAAGACGAAGCTCATTGCCATGGGGATGTGCGGCTATGACCGTGTGATTGTGGAGCCGTCAGGGATTTTTGATGTGGATGAGTTTTTTGATATTCTTCATGAGGAGCCGTTGAACCGTTGGTATGAGATCGGAAATGTGATCGCAATTGTGGATTCGAAACTGGAGCGTGATCTGTCAGAGGAGGCGGATTTTATTCTGGCTTCGGAGGTGGCAGATGCGGGATGCATTGTGATGAGCAAGAGCCAGAATGCATCGCCTGAAGAAATCCAGGGGACGGTTGAGCATGTGAATCAGGCGCTGGAGAAGGTGTATTGTCGCAGGAGATTTGGCGGTTTAGGTAAGGGAAATACGGAACAGGATATGGATAAAACAGGTAATGTTATCCACAAAAACTGGGATGAAATGTCGAAAGAGGATTTTGCCGGGATTGCGTCCTGTGGATATGTGATGTCAACTTACCGGAAACCGGAGTTCGAGGCGGATGAGGCGTTTACTTCTCTGTATTATATGAATGTGAAAATGACCGAGAAGGAACTGCGGGAAGCGGCAGAGAAGATTCTGTCTGATCCGGAATGCGGACATGTATTTCGTATGAAAGGATTTATGAGAGTGGATGGTGGAGAAAATGACGGAAATTCTCAAAGGCCTGAAAAGTCTGTTCAGTCTGAGAAAAACGGGCAGAAGTGGATTGAATTGAATGCTACTAAGAACGAAATTACGATCCGGCCGCTTCATGTGGGGCAGGAGGTTCTGATTGTAATTGGTGAGAATTTGCAGGAAGAGAAGATAAAGTGTTACTGTTCACACACCACTATCCCGCGAGGTGTTTTGGCATGAATATGCCAAAATCCCGAGACATACAAGCCAAAATTCCATTGCCGCAGGCAATCTGGAATGAATTTTGGCTAAGTTACTGTGAACGGAGTGAACAGTAACGATAAAGTCTTATCTGAAAATATGAAAAAAGAGCACTTGAAAATTCAAGTGCTCCATTGTATAATCTACTTAGAAGTTGACCGGAAGCTAATTCCGGTTGCCCTCGGTGAATTTAATTCTGAAAGAAATTAAGCATCCAACTTTGGGCGGTGGGATGCTTATTTCTTTTTATGTTGATCTATGTAAGTCAATGCCGTAAAAATCACTAATAACAAAGTAAGAACTTCCATTGTGTTCATCAGGCATCCCCTCCTTTCATAAAACTGGAGGGCAAGGGTCGAAACTTCGCATCCGGAGTCTTTTCAATTATACCAATTCAGTATAACGTGAAGAAGATAAGATATCAAGTACTTTATGTTCTGAAATATTGAAACTCCAGAAAAATCAAACAGGGTATGAAGCTCATCTTTAATCGATGAAACTTCATACCCTGTTCTTTTATTTTTATGGAGATATGAACTTTATTAACCGGGTAAGATTTCCGGTCATTTATCATATCCTGCCAGAACTATCAGCCTGTCAGGATTGATTATTTCAGAATTATTTTGTAAACAGATCAACCAGATCCTGAGCGTCGTCGTAGCCCTGGCTCTTGAGTTCGTTTACGAACCATTCGTCTACACCGTCAACGGCTTCCTTGAAGGAATCGATATCTATATCAGATTTCTCTGTGAATGTCACGCCGTTTTTGGATTCCCAGCGTTCTTTGATTTCATCATCGCTGGAACGGTTGATGTAACGTTCGTACTCAACAGCTTTCTGTCCGCATTCATCAACAACAGCCTGCTGTTCTGGTGTCAGGTCGTTGTAGATGTCTTCGTTGATACAGAAGAACAGACAGTCATAAATTGCATCCCACATAGAGCAGTAAGGCTGAACTTCCTGAACGCTTGCAGCGTCGATAGCAGGAAGTGGATTCTCCTCACCCTCAACAGTGTTCTGCTGAAGTGCTGTATAAGTTTCAGACCAGTTCATGTTGGTGGCATCAGCGCCCCATCTCTTGTAGCATTCCATCAGAAGGTTGGAACCTGCTACACGAACCTTCAGGTTCTTCATATCGTCTACAGTTTTTACTTCGTGTTTGCTGTTGGTCAGTTCACGGAAACCGTTTTCTGCGATACCCATGCAGTGGAGTCCGTATTCACCGAGAATCTCTTTCAGTTTCTCACCAGCTTCGCCGTCGAATTTCGTATCTGCGTCATCGTAAGAATCATAGACAAATGGAAGAGAAACAACGTTGAAACGTGGGTCAAATGCAGAGTAGATCAGGTTGGAGTGCATGGAAATCTGAACCGGGTCCCCATTCATCAGAGCCTGAATACCTTCGGACTGGTTGCCGTTTGTAAGCTGGTCAGCTGCATAAATATTGACTTTAACCTTTCCGCCTGTAGCTTTTTCCATCAGTTCACCGAACTTACGTCCGCCGTCAGCCCAGGTACTTGTCTCAGTAGTGGAGCATGCGAAGTTCCAGGTTGTTTCCGGCCAGTCCAGATCACTGTAATCTTCCATTGTGTTGAAAGAATCCTTTGTGAAAAGATCAACCAGATCCTGGGCATCGTCATAGCCCTGGCTCTTCAGTTCGTTTACAAACCAGTCATCGATACCGTCAACTGCATTTTTGAAGGAATCGATGTCCATGTCTTCTTTCTCTGTGATTGTTACACCGTTCTGGCTTGCCCAGCGTTCCTTGATCTCGTCATCTCCGGAACGGTTGATGTAACGCTCATATTCAACTGCTTTTTGTCCTGCTTCGTCAACAACTTCCTGCTGTTCTGGTGTGAGACTGTTGTAGATGTCTTCGTTGATACAGAAGAAGAGGCAGTCATAAATTGCATCCCACATAGAGCAGTAAGGCTGAACCTCCTGAACACTTGCTGCGTCGATAGCGGGAAGTGGATTCTCCTGACCTTCTACTGTGTTCTGCTGAAGTGCTGTGTAAGTTTCTGACCAGTTCATGTTGGTAGCATCAGCGCCCCATCTCTTGTAGCATTCCATCAGAAGGTTGGAGCCTGCTACACGAACCTTCAGGTTCTTCATATCGTCTACAGATTTAATCTCATGTTTGCTGTTTGTGATTTCACGGAAACCGTTCTCTGCAATACCCATGCAGTGGAGTCCGTACTCACTGAGGATTTCTTTCAGCTTTGCACCTGCTTCGCCGTCGAATTTCGCA
>ERZ791846.131-NODE-131-length-57236-cov-33.7355_pt1 | contig 57236 bp, 53 predicted proteins | sample MGYA00510289_ERZ791846 | MGnify/ENA primary metagenome ERZ791846 (study PRJEB30046, sample SAMN00715274) | human gut metagenome | study: EMG produced TPA metagenomics assembly of the A metagenome-wide association study of gut microbiota in type 2... | reverse complement strand
TAACCGCATTTTCGCTCTCCGCCGTTTTACGGCTTCGCCGAAGATTTCAGGCTTTAGCAGAACTTTACCGTCAGCAGAGAGGTAACACCATCGGCGGAGCCGTAAACCGGAGAAGCCCAAAAAATGCGTTTAGCGAAGCGGCTAGCATTTTTGGGCTTCGACAACCCCTTCGGGGTCTGAAAGGGGCGAGCAGCCCCTTTCTCGTGGATCCAGCGCGTCGAAATCGCTGGTGGTTTTCTGGTTCTCTTTTGACATCAAAAGAGAACAATCAGCCTGAATGAAAGAGCGCTCTTCCCCGCGCACAGGCGCGACAACCATTTCTGGTTCTCTTTTGGCACGCAAAAGAGAACTTAGCCCAGCGAAAAAGTGCTCTACCCCCGCGCCACCAGCGCGCGAGCAAACTTTATCTTCACTTTATTTTATATCACGAGGTATCACAATGGAACTTTTTCTGGATGTACTGAGCGAAACTCTGGTGGACACCGCCAAGATGCTCCCCTTCCTGTTTTTAGCCTATCTCTTTATTGAATATGTCGAGACCCGCCACGGTGAGCGCATCGAGGCCCTGCTGGCGGGCGGCGGCCGCTGGGGTGCGGTGCCGGGCGCGGTGCTGGGCTGTGTGCCGCAGTGCGGCTTCTCGGCTATCGCCTCCAACTTCTACGCCTCCCGCGTCATCACGCTGGGTACGCTGATGGCCGTCTATCTCTCCACCAGCGACGAGGCTATCCCCCTGCTGGTGTCCATGCCCGCCTACTGGGATAAGCTGATCCTGCTGTTGGTCATCAAAGTCGTGTACGCTGTCTTTGTGGGCTTTCTGCTGGACTTCGTCCTCCGCAAGGCCCTGCCCCGCAGCCTGCGCGGCGGCTACACTGGCCACGCCGACGAGGTGGACTGCCACGAGGAGCACAGCGACGAAGAGGGCCATCCCCAGCCCATCTGGAAGGCCGCGCTCCGCCACACCCTCGAGATCTTTGTCTTTATCTTCGTGTTCAGCCTCGTGTTCGGCCTCATCGTCGAGGGCGTCGGCGAGGATGTCTTCGCCTCGGTGCTGGGCCGGATGGGCTTCTTCCAGCCGGTGGTGGCCGCACTGGTGGGCCTTGTCCCCAACTGTGCCGCCAGCGTCCTGATGACCCAGCTCTACGTCGAGGGCGCACTCCGCTTCTCGAGCCTCGTGGCCGGTCTCTGCACCGGCGCGGGCGTGGGCCTCGCCGTGCTGTGGCGGGCGAATCCCTCCTGGAAGCAGAACCTCTTCATCACCGGCCTGACCTGGGCCTGCGGCGCCGCTGTGGGCGTGGGCATCCAAATCGTGGTAGCATTTATCGCCTGAGTATTTGCAAAGCACCTGCACCTTTTCTTCGGAAAAGCGTGCAGGTGCTTTTTATTTTGGAGACAAAGCCTCTATTTTGTGATATACTCAGCTTATATATCGATATAAGGAGAACACCATGCAATATAAAATTCTCGCAAGCGATTACGACAACACCCTCGTCCCCTTCGGGGAGAGCCAGCCCCGTCCGGCCATGGTCAAGGCCGTGAAGAAGCTTCAGGCCGCCGGGGGAAAATTCGTGCTCAGCACAGGCCGGGCCTGGTCTGCCATCAACCGGAAAGGCCAGCTGGGCGGCATCCGGTTCGACTATGCCATCACCTGCAACGGTGCCTGCGTCGTGGACATGAACGGTGCCATCGCGGCAGAGCACCCCATGACCAACGAAGAGATGTACGCGCTGGTGGATTTCTGTGAGGACTACAACTACCCCCTGCAATTTGACTTCAAGGATGCATCCTACGCTTACTGCGAGTATGGCATCCTCCACAAGTACTACGAGCAGATGAACAGCGTCGGTCTGGACTGCGTGGACGGCGAAGACCAGGACCGCCACCTCATCGATATGCCTCACGCGGCGTTCTGCATCTTCCCCGAGGGGGCGCTGGAGCGGTTCCACGAAAAGTACGGCCACCTCGGCCTTCACTTCGTGCAGGCGGGCGGCCAGCTGCCCGACGGCTCCCACTTCTACGACATCGTGCGGGGCGGGATTGACAAGGGCGCGGGCCTCGCAGACCTCTGCGAGAAGATGGGCCTCTCCCTCGCCGAGGCCGTGGCGGCAGGCGACTCCGCCAACGATGTGGGGATGCTGAAAGCAGCCGGCCTCGGCTGCTGCATGTCCAACGGCACCGACGAAGCCAAAGCCGCCGCTGACCGCGTCATCGGCGATGTGCGGGAGGACGGACTTGCTGCCCTTATTGAAGAGCTGTGGTTCGACGGCCCGAAGGCGGAGCCCTCCGACCGCAGCTTCGGCTCTGCATGGGAGACGATGGAACGATGAGCTTCGCACCCGTTTACTCTGAAAACAGCCGCGCCCTCATCCTCGGCACATGGCCCAGCCCCAAAAGCCGGGAGATGGCCTTCTACTACGGCCACCCGCAGAACCGTTTCTGGCCCATGATGGCGGCCCTCACCGGCGAGCCTGTCCCCGCCCGGGAGGACATCGAGGCCAAAAAGGGCATCATCCTCCGCCACGGCCTCGCCCTGTGGGACACGCTGGAAAGCTGCACCATCACCGGCGCGTCGGACGCCTCTATCCGGGACGTGGTGCCGAACGACATTGCATCTCTTTTGGCAAAAGCGCCCATTGAGGCAGTGTTCTGCAACGGGGCCACCGCCTACCGCATCTATACAAAGCATCTGCTGCCGGTCTCCGGCATCCCGGCGGTCAAGCTGCCCAGCACCAGCCCCGCCAACGCCGCCTGCCGCCCCGAAACCCTGCGCAAGGTCTGGGGCGAGGCCCTCAAAGATTATATAACCGTTTCCAACCTGTAAATTATTCATGAAACACTTGCGTTTTGTGGATAAAAGGATTTATTATGGAAGAGTGCAAGGGGCGGTGCGCCCCTTCGGGAAAGGAGAAAATGCATGAGCAAAGTTATCCGCACCCAAAAGCCCAGCGTCCTGCCGTGGTATGCGGCGGCGCTGGTGTTCGCGGTGCTGTGCGCGGCGCTGCCAGCATATAAGCTGTGGGCGCTGCTGCTAGCGCTGGGCGGCGCAGCCGTGATGTTCGGCGCGGCAAAGAAGGTCTGCCCGCCCCGGGTGGTGGAGCATGAAGTGCCTTTCCACACCGGCAGCGGCGATGTGGACGAGATGCTGGCCGACATCCAGCAGAAGCTGGATGCCCTCCACGCGCTGAACGAGGCCCTGCCCGACCCGGAGCTTTCCGCCGCCATGACCCGGATGGAAAAGGCAGGCCGCTCCATCGTGGAGACGGTGGAGGCCAGCCCCGCCAAGGCAAAGCAGGTACGCCGCTTTGCGAACTACTATCTGCCCGACGCGGTGAATGTGCTGGAGCAGTACGCAAAGCTGGCCCGCCAGGGCGTGCGGGGCGAAAATGCCGCTTCGATTCGGGCAGAGGTGGAGCGGAACGCAGCTTCCATCGCCACTGCATTCGAAAACCAGCTGGATGCACTGTATGCCGCTGAAAGCATGGACCTCTCGGCGGATCTGACGGTGCTCCAAAATATGATGAAGGGGCAGGGACTGAGTTAAAACTGGCTTGCCCTCTCAGGCGCTGACGCGCCAGCTCTCCCAAAGGGAGAGCCTCTGGTGGAAACTTGCAGCATACCGGCCCCCGGAAAAGCCTCTCCCTCTGGGAGAGGTGGCAATGCGAAGCATTGACGGAGAGGGCAAGGCCGTGTATCGATTTGGAAAGGAAGGAATCTCTCATGGCTGATAATACGTTCAATTTTGACTTAGACACACCCGCTGTTCCCACCCTGACCCTCGACCCGGTGGAAGCACCTGCCGCCGAGGAGAAGCAGCCCGAAGCCGCTGCGGCCCCCGAGGCCGAACAGGTCAAGCTCAGCCCCGAGGAGCAGGCGATGGTGGACGCCTTCGCTCAGAAGATCGACATCACCAACAGCCAGCAGGTGCTGCAGTACGGCTCCGCCTGCCAGAAGAAGATCGGTGACTTCTCCGAGACGGCACTTTCCAAAGTGTCCACCAAAGACCTTGGCGAGGTGGGCGGCATGATCACCGACCTTATCGGGGAGCTGAAGAACTTTGACGCCGCCGAAGAGGAAAAGGGCATCCTCGGCTTCTTCAAGAAAAAGGGCAGCCAGCTCGACAACATGAAGACCAAGTACAGCAAAGCGGAAACGAACGTCGAGACCATCCAGTCCGCCCTCGAAAAGCATCAGGTGCAGCTGCTCAAGGATATTGCGATGCTGGACAAGATGTACGAGCTGAACATGGCCTATTTCAAAGAGCTGAGCATGTATATCCTCGCGGGCAAGAAGAAGCTGGCCGACTTCCGCGCCCACGAGCTGCAGCAGGCAATGGACAAGGCAAAGGCTTCCGGCCTGCCTGAGGACGCACAGGCCGCACGCGATCTGGCCGACCAGTGCGAGCGCTTTGAGAAAAAGCTCTACGACCTCGAACTGACCCGCACCATCAGCCTGCAGATGGGTCCTCAGATCCGGCTTTTGCAGAACAACAACTCCATGATGGCCGAGAAGATCCAGTCCACCATCGTCAACACCATCCCCCTGTGGAAGAACCAGATGGTGCTGGCACTGGGTCTGGCCCACAGCCAGCAGGCCATGCAGGCCGAACGTGCCGTCACCGACATGACCAACGAGCTGCTGAAAAAGAACGCCGACGCCCTCAAGATGGGTACCATCGAGACGGCCAGGGAGTCCCAGCGCGGTGTCGTGGACATCGAGACCCTGCAGCAGACCAACAAGAGCCTCATCGAGACGCTGGACGAACTGAACAAGATCCAGAGCGAGGGCCGCGCAAAGCGTGCCGCTGCCGAGCAGGAGCTCACCCGCATCGAAGACGAGCTGAAACAGAAGATGATGGAGATCCGGAGCTGAAATGGCAAACGCAGATTTTTCCAGACAACAGAATCGACCCACCGGCGGCTTTGACGCTTCCAGCTATCGCGCCGCAGCGCCCGCCGAGGAGGAAGTGCGGCTGACGCCCTTCCAGCAGAAGCTGGCAGGCCTCGAAAAGGCCCTGCCTGCCGCGCTGGGCAAGCAGGCCGTGGCCGTGGCGCTTTGCATCGTGGTGATGCTGGCCTGCTTTTTCGGCTTTGGCGGAGCGAAGCTCCGGGCAAAGTACGACACGGTGAAGAACGGGTTCACCACTGGCGTGGCCGCAGACAGCGGCTATGCCCTGAATGAGGAATTGACCACACGGCTCAACACGGCTGCCAACATCATCACCACCGCGTCCAACACACTGGGTGCCGACAGCACCGAAGTGCAGACGGCACAGGCTGCGCTGGACTCTTTTTCCGCCTGCCTCGGGGCGGTGCAGTCCGATGGCAGGATCCACGCACCGGACTCTCTGAGTGTTTACACCGGCGGCAGGATGCATATGCTCTACCAGTCGAACGAGACGCTTGGCACAGCCATCAGCCAGCTCTACGCAAAGCTGCAGGAGCAGGCCGCAGACCCCATGAAGATGGGTGCGGTGCAGGGGCAGTACAGCCAGTTCAACGGTGCGCAGACCATCATCAGCAACCTGCATTATAACGATGCGGTCCAGGGCTACCAGAAAGACGTCGGCGGCTTCCCGGCCAGCGTGCTGGGCAAGCTGTTCGGCATACAGGAGGTGGAACTTTTCGCATGAAGACGATGAAAACATTCTCCCGCCACATTGCGGCACTGCTTCTTGTCGTGACCGTCGGCATCACGGCGCTGGCACCGGCGGCTTCGGCTGCCAACATCCAACTGCCCCGCCTGCCGAAAGATCAATGCGTGGTGGACGACGCCGGTGTGCTGAGCGACAGCACCACCTCGGAGCTCAAGACCCTCAACGCACAGCTCTCTTCCAGCTGCGACGGCGCACAGATCGTCGTACTGACCGTGGACTACACCGGCAGCGCCACCACCGAGGACTACGCCACTGAAGCCTTCAACACCTGGGGCATCGGCAGTTCCAGCAAGAACAACGGCGTACTCATCCTGCTGGTGATGCAGTCGGACCAGTACGCCGACGGTGACTACTATCTGACCTACGGTGACGGCTTCCGCAGCACCCTGCTGGCCGATCAGGCAAGCTCCCTCGTGCAGACCATGGAGGACGATTTCGCCGCCAAGAAGTACGACGCCGCCGTCCTCACCTGCGCCACCAATGTGGCCAATACCATCGCAGAGGTGTACGGGGTCACTCTGAGCGGCGGGACCATCTATTCCGACGGCTCTGACACCCAGACCACCCGGCCCTCCGTCGAGCCTGTCCCGCCCCAGAAGCACTACTCCATCTGGGAAAGCTTTATCGGCGGCATTTTCTCCATGCTTGCTTATATCATCCTGTTCATCGCAATTTTCTTTATCTTTATCACCCCTCTCGGCCACTCCTTCGGCTGGTTCTGGGGGCCGTTTGGCTGGTTCGGCGCACGGCGTTGGCACAGAGGCCCGCGCCCTCCCCGCGGCCCTTACGATGACTTCGGCCCCGGCGGTGGTTTCTATGGCGGCCCTCGCGGCCCGAGAGGCCCCCGTGGGCCTCGTCCTCCCCGTGGAGGTGGTTTCGGCGGCTTTGGCGGTATGGGCGGCGGCTCCGGTTTTGGCGGAGCCGGGCGCGGCGGCGGCAGCTTTGGCGGCATGGGCGGCGGCAGCAGCCATGGCGGCGGAGCCGGACGCGGACGCTGATATTATGACAAAAGGGAAGCCCCATCTGACGGTGGGGCTTCCCTTTTGTCTATTTTGTTATTTGATGCAGCTCGAGCAGGGGCTGTAGCCTGCAGCCACAGCTTCATCATAGCTCGAGAATAAAATCTGGTTCTTCTCCGCCGGGAGATTCGGGCAGCTGGGCAGATGGAACTTTTTGCTGTTCACATTGCCGATGTAGGCCTGCTGGGCCGTGCTGGATGCTGCCGGGTCGGTGGGGTTCAGCTCAGCGTCGGTAGCAAAGTGTTCGGTGGCCACCGTGTAGTTCTGGCCGTCACTGGAAACGGTGATCGTCCCCAGCAGGTCGGTGCGGTAGACGTCCACACCGGCGTCCCGCAGGATGCTCAGGGTCTCCTCGTGGGGGTGGCCGTACTTGTTGTTGACCCCGCAGGAGATGATGCCCATCTCGGGCAGGACAGCGTTCAGGAAGACGTAGCTGGTGGAGGTGCTGGAGCCGTGGTGGCCCACCTGTAAGACATCCACCTTGAGGTTCGCGCCGCTGTTCACAAGGTCGCGCTCGGCGTCGGCCTCCATATCACCGGTGAGCAGGAAGCTCGTCGCACCGTAGTCGATGCGCAGGACGATGGAGGTATCGTTGGTGTCATCGTACTGCGCCACAGGGCCAAGCATGGTCACGGTAGCGCTGCCCAGCGCCCACTGGGTGCCTACGGCAGGTACTTCGACCTGTAAGTTCTGCTGCTGGGTGTACTTGACGAAATCCTTGAAGCACTTGGTGGAGGCTTCCGTCACGGGGCTGTAAACGTGGCAGGCCGGAAAATAGGCCAGCGCAGCGGCCAGACCGCCCACATGGTCTTCGTGGGCGTGGGAACAGAAGACATACTCCAGCTGCTCGACGCCCTGACTCTGCAAGTAGGAGACCACCAGACTGCCGTCATCCACATTGCCGCCGTCGTAGAGCATGAACTGTCCGTCGCACTCCACCAGCACGCTCAGCGCCTGCCCCACGTCGATGAAGTGCATCTGGAAGGCGGCGTCCTGCCCGTCGGAAGGCGTCGTTCCGGTCTGAGAAGCTGCCGGGTTCGGCATGACGCCGCCGCTGCCTCCCGGGACGATGGAAGAGGTGTCACAGCCCACGAGGCCCAGCGCAAGGGCTGCGGCCAGCGCCAGCGCAGCGAGGCGGCTCATGAGCGTTTGAGCGGTCACTTTTTCTTTTTTGAAGTTTTCCACGATGTATTCTCTTTCTGTTGATTGCTTTTCGGTTTATGCGAAGGAGCCGAATGGGGCGCAAAACGTGCGCCGGGGCTGGGCTGACGGCCTGCCGGGGCGGTGGAGCGGCTCTGGGGCTTGCCGCCCTTGCCTCTGGGCCGGACGGTGTAGGTGCCGTCGCCGTGGATGGTCACATCGGCGGCCTCGGCTCTGCGGGCCGAACGCTGGACCGCAATGCGGCCCTCAGCGGGAACCAGCAGGGGGATGAGGTCTTCGCGGTGGGTCATTTTCAGCGCCTTGATGACCTTTTCGGCGTTGCGGGGCTCATAATACTGGAGCAGGGCGCGCTGAAGTGCCTTGCCCTCAGCGGTCTTTTCCACAAACACCGGCTTCAAGGTGTAGGGGTCGAGGCCGGTGTAGAACATACAGGTGCTCACGGTGCCGGGCGTGGGATAAAAATCCTGCACCTGCTCGGGGCGCATATGGTTCTTGTAGAGGTATTCGGCCAGATAGACGGCGTCCTTGAGGGTGCTGCCCGGGTGGCTGGACATGAGGTACGGCACGAGGTACTGCTTTTTTCCTGCCTTCCTGCTCAGCTCGTAGAACTTATCCTTGAACCTGTTGAAGGTCTCGATAGGCGGCTTGCCCATGTAGGCGAGGGTGTTGGGGGCGCAGTGCTCCGGCGCGACTTTCAGCTGGCCGGAGACGTGGTACTCCACCAGCTCCTTAAAGAAAGTGTCATCGGGGTCGGCCATCAGGTAATCGAAGCGGATGCCGCTGCGGATGAACACCTTCTTGACGCCGGGCAGCTCCCGGACGCGGCGGAGAATTTTCAGGTAATCGCTGTGGTCCACGATCATATGGGAACAGGTGGTGGGGGCGAGGCAGTGCTTGCCGCCATTGCACATACCCCGCAGCATCTGCTCACGGCAGGATGGGAAACGGAAGTTGGCGGTGGGGCCGCCGATGTCGTGGATGTAGCCCTTGAAATCCGGCTCGTGGGTCATCCGCTCTGCTTCGGCCACGATGCTGTCGGCGCTGCGGCTGGTGACGCGTCGGCCCTGATGCAGCTGGATGGCGCAGAAGTTACAGCCGCCGAAGCAGCCGCGGTTCTGGATGATGGAGAACTGCACCTCGCGGATGGCAGGCACACCGCCCATGGCCTCGTAGATGGGGTGGCAGCGGCGGGTGTAGGGCAGGGCGTAGACCTTATCCAGCTCCCAGCGGACGAGGGGCTTTGCGGGGATATTCTGCACGAGGTACTTCTCGCTCTGCTTCTGGACGATGATATTGCCGCTGACAACGTCCTGATTGTCCATCTGGATGCGGCAGGCTTTCGCATAGGCCACCTTATCGGAGGCGACCTTCCTGAAGCCCGCGCACTCCACATACCGCTCGGGCAGGTGGTCGAAGTCGGTCAGGTAGCAGGTGCCGTCCACATCGGTGATGCTCTCCACCGGCTCCCCTGCCGCCAGACGGCGGGCGATTTCCACGGTCTGGTGTTCACCCATGCCAAAGCTGATGATGTCCGCGCCGGAGTCCTCGGCGATGCTGGGCAGGACGGTGTCCAGCCAGTAGTCGTAGTGGGCAAAGCGGCGGAGCGAGGCTTCCAGACCGCCCAGAATGACGGGCAGGTCGGGGTATGCCTGCTTGGCAAGTCTGGTGTAGACGGTGGCGCTGCGGTCGGGCCGTGCGCCGCCCTTGCCGCCGGGGGAATACTCGTCCTCCGCGCGGGGGATCTTTGCGACGGAATAGTGACTCACCATGCTGTCCACGTTGCCGCCGCCGATGAAGAAGCCGTACTTCGGCTTTCCGAACCGCTTGAAGTCCTCGCAGTCGGTGTAGCGGGGCTGGGCCAGCACGCCCACCTTGTAGCCCTCGGCTTCCAGCAGGCGGCTGATGATGGCGGTGCCAAAGCTGGGGTGGTCCACATAGGCGTCGCCGCCCACCACCACGAAGTCCAGCTGGTCCCATCCCCGGGCCTCCATGTCGGCCCGGCTGATGGGGAGAAATTCGGTGTAATGTTCCATAGCTATCCTTTTTCTTTCATGATGCCTGCCCTATGCAGCAGGGCTCTATTGCTTCCGAAATCAAACATTCTATTCATCCGGCGTGAGCCTGTCCGGTACGCCAGCGGCTTCCCTATCAGGGGAGCCGTCAAAGCCGTCCGGCTTTGACTGAGAGGTCATTCATCCGGCTGATTCATCTGCATTTCCAGCCATTGCTGGCGGCTGATGAGGACAGCGCGGGGCTTTGCGCCCTCGTAGGGGCCGATGATGCCCTTTTCTTCCATCTCGTCCATGATGCGGGCGGCGCGGGCATAACCCAGCTTGCAGCGGCGCTGCAAAAGGCTGGTGGACGCCTGGCCGGCGTCGATGACCACCTCCACGGCCTGCTTGAGCATCGGGTCACTGCCGCCCTCCTCGTCGGAGTCGGCGGAGCTGCTGCCCTTCTTGCCGTCCTGGATGGCGTGTTTTTCCATGGCCTCTATCATGGCCTCGTCGTACTGGACGGTGGCGCTCTTCTTGATGAAGTCCAGCACACGGCTGATCTCCTCATCCCGCACAAAGGTACCCTGGATACGGGTGGGCTTGGGTGCGCCCACGGGCATGAAGAGCATATCGCCCATGCCCAGCAGCTTTTCGGCACCGGCACCGTCGAGGATGGTGCGACTGTCCACCTGACTGGACACGGCGAAGGCGATGCGGCTGGGGATGTTGGCCTTGATGAGGCCGGTGATGACGTCCACGCTGGGGCGCTGGGTCGCCACGATGAGGTGCATACCGGCGGCGCGGGCCTTCTGGGCGATGCGGCAGATGGAGTCTTCGACATCCTTGCCGACGACCATCATCAGATCGGCCAGCTCGTCGATGATGATGGCGATATAGGGCATCTTCTCGAGGTCCGGGTCCGCTGCCGCCAGCTTATTGAAGGACTTGATGTCGCGGACGTTGTTCTCCGCGAAGAGGTGGTAGCGGCGCTCCATCTCCTGCACTGCGCCGCCCAGTGCGCCGGCCGCCTTGCGGGGCTCGGTGACGACGGGCATCAGCAGGTGGGGGATGCCGTTGTACTCAGCCAGCTCGACGACCTTGGGGTCGATGAGCAGGAGCTTGACGTCCTCGGGGCTGGAGCGGAACAGCAGGCTCATGATGATGCTGTTGACACAGACCGATTTGCCGCTGCCGGTGCTGCCCGCGATGAGCAGATGGGGCATCTTGCACAGGTCGGCCACCTGGGCCACGCCGGCGATGTCCTTGCCCAGTGCAATGCCCATCGGCGAGGTCATCCGCAAAAAGCTCTGGCTCTCGAAGACGCTGCGGATGTAGACCGGCGTTTTCTTATGGTTCGGCACCTCGATGCCCACGGCAGGCTTGCCGGGAATGGGTGCCTCCATGCGGACATCGGCCACCGCCAGGTTCAGGGCGATGTCGTCCGCCAGCGAAGTGATGCGGCTTATCTTGACGCCCGCCATGGGCTGGACTTCATACCGGGTGACCGACGGGCCGCGGGAAATATCCAGCACACGGGTGCGGACGCCGAAGCTTTCCAGCGTGTCCACCAGCTTCTGGGCGTTGGCTTTCAGCTCGTCTTCTGCGCCGGAGTCGCTTTCCTCCGGGGCGCGCTCGAACAGCTCGATGGACGGGTACTGATACTGGAAGCTCTCCTCCGTCTCGGCCTCTTCGGCGGGGGCGTTCGCGGCCTGCTCCTCGGAGACAGCGGGCTTTTCCATGGCGGCTGCCACCAGCGTATTGAGGTCTTTTTCCTCCACCGGGTCGCTGGTGATGCTGATCCAGCCGTCCTCGTCCGGCTCAGAGCGGAACGCCGCAGCATTCTCGGCGCTGACCGGCTGCGGGGTCGGCTCCGGAGTCGGGGTCAGATCATAGAGCGGGATGCCGAAGGAGAGCGGCGGCTCAGGCGCAGGCTGCTGTTCCGGCTCTTCTGCCGGGGCGGCGGGCGTAACGGTGGGGGTCACCGTCGGCTCGGGCTGGGCCGTGAAGAAGTCCTCGGCGGCGGTATCCACAGCGTCCGGGACGATGGGCGTCACGGTGGGGCGGATGGGCGCACGGCGGAGCGGGTCCATGCCGAAGGTGCCGCCGGGGCCGAGGATGATGGGCTCGATGGGCTCACTGCCGCCCTCGGTGACGGTGGTATGGTCAGGGCCTAGATCAATATCAAAGGGCGCACGGGGCCGGGGCTTTTCCACCTGTACGGGGGCAGGCTCGGGCTGAGGCGGGGTCTGCGCTTCCGGTGCGGGCGCAGGGGCAGGCTCTGCCTGTTCGCCGCCCTGCATCACCTGATGGCCCCAGTGGAAGACGCCAGCCAGCCAGCCGGGAGGCTGGATATGGAAGGCGGGCGCGGCAGGCTCTTCGCCGCCGCCGCAGTCCCCGCCTTCGCCCGCTTCGTCTTCCGGCAGGTCGTCGCCATAGGCCTCATATTCCTCTGCCGCGGCCTCCTCGGCGGCGCGTTCTGCCAGACGCTCGGCCCGGCGGGCGGCATTCTGCTCGTGGACGGCAAGGCCCTTTTCGTGGACGCTGCCGCCCACGTTGCAGAGCCACTGCCAGCACTCGGCGGGCGTAACGTCGAAAATGTACAGGCTGGCGCAGGCCGCCAGCGCCGCCATGACCAGATTGGCGGCGGGTCTGCCGCAGAGCAGCAGGAGCGTCCCGCCCAGCACAGCGCCCAGCGCACCGCCCGAGAGCCATGCGCTCATCCCATTCTGATAACAGGCAGCGGTCATCTGCGCGGCGGTCTGGTCGGTGGGGATGTCAGAAAAGACGATGACCGTGCCGCTGGCGAAGATGAGCCCCAGCGCCAGCTTTGCGATGTGGGGCAGCAGGTCTTCGCCCCGGGTGTAGAGGATGGCCAGATAGCACAGCGCTGCGCCCAGCACGAAGCTTCCGCAGCCGAACACGCCGAACAGGACATCGTGCATCGTGCGCCAGGCCGAGCTGCCCGGCACGAAAGCCAGTGCCATGAGCACCAGCCCCGCAAACAGGGTGATGAGCCCCGCGGGCATCCGGTCCTGTGTCCGGTTCTTGCGGCGCGAGGCTGTGCTGCGCCCGGAGGTCTTGCGTTTTCTCTTTGCCATGTTTCCTAAAACCCGTTCCTTATTTTATATCATGAAGCAGGGCGCGCTCAGGGCGGCTCTGCCGGTGACGATGGAAGAATTCCGATACGACTCGATTCTTTTATTGTACCACGGGAAAAGTCAAATGGCAATTTATTTCCCCTCGATTTCTCGGTAGAGCCATGCCAGCGCGTCCGACAGCCCGCCCAGCTCGTCGATGAGCTTTTCCCGCACGGCTTTTCGGCCATCCAGCACGGTACCCACGTCCATGACCAGCTCGCCCGTGCGCATCATCAGCTCGGTGTACCGCTTCTCCGAGATGCCGCTGTGGGACGCCACGAAGCCGGTGATCCGCTCCTGCATCTGCTCGAACCAGCGCATGGTCTGGGGCACGCCCAGTATCATGCCGGAATGGCGGACGGGGTGGACCGTCATGGTGGCGGTAGGCACGATGAAGCTCCGCTGGGCGCTGACGGCCAGCGGGATGCCGATGGAGTGGCCCCCGCCCAGCACCACCGCCGCACTGGGCTTGGAGATGCTGGCGATGAGCTCCGCCAGCGCAAGCCCCGCCTCCACATCCCCGCCCACGGTGTTGAGCAGGACCAGCAGGCCCTCGATGGCGGGGTCCTCCTGCACGGCCACCAGCTGGGGGATGACGTGCTCATACTTGGTGGTCTTCTGGCCCTGGGGCGCTTCCACATGGCCCTCCACCTGCCCGATGACCGTCAGGCAGTGGATGGCGTGAGCTCCCCGGGTACGGTAAACGCTGCCCATATCCTCGATCTGCTCTTTTTCCAGCCGCTGCTGCTCCACGGGGACGTTCTTCTCTTCCTGTGACATTCTGCGCATCCTCCTTTTTGCTTCATTTCAGCTTGTCCGCCATTCCTGCCGGTTATACTTCGGCAAAGATTTCTTTTCTTTCTCAAAAAAATGTGCCAAATGGTTTGACATTCTCTCTTCGCGCTGTATACTTTATACTAGAGATAAGATTGTCAAATATGTATCATTATTGTACAAGAAAGTACAAATCTTTTGCCGGAGCGCCCTGCCGCTGCGCACCTCCCCCCGGCAATGCTGCGGATAAAAAGAAAGGAGCCCCCCCTATGAACACTCCCGGCAAAGCTTCTCTGCCCGTCATCAAGCGCCTGCCCAAATACTATCGCTACCTGCGCACCCTGAAGAACGACGGCATCACCAGCATCTCGTCCCGTGAGCTGGCCGCCCAGATGGGTACCACTGCCTCTCAGGTGCGGCAGGACTTCAACTGCATCGGCGACGTGAATGGCCGTCAGGGCATCGGCTACTCGGTGGAGAACCTGCTGAGCATCCTTGAGCATCTGCTCTTTGGCAACGGCGACCTCCTGCCCACCATCCTCATCGGCTGCGGCCGTCTGGGCAAGGCTGTGAGCCGCTTCATCACCACCGACACCAACGGCTACAAGCTCATCGCCGCCTTCGACAATGCCCCCGACGAGGTGGGCAAAGAGATCAACGGCATCCGGATCTTACACATCGACGAGCTGGAAGCTTTCTGCGCCGAGCACCACCCCGAGGTGGCTGTGCTCTGTCTGCCCCGCAGCGGCGCAGAGGAGATCAGCGGCCGTCTGGTGGCTCTGGGCATCCAGGGCTTCTGGAACTTCTCCCACTACGATCTGTCTGTCTCCTACCCCGACGTGGTGGTGGAGAACGTCCACCTCGGCGACAGCCTGATGAGCCTGGGCTACCGGCTGCGCAATCAGGACTGAGCAGATACTATCGATAATACCGGCCCTCTCCGTCAGGCTTTGGCTGAGAGAGTCCTTTCATGAGGAGACTTTTTCGATATGGCAAAGCTTTATTTCCGTTACGGCGCAATGAACAGCGGCAAGAGCACCGCGCTGATGCAGGTGGCCCACAACTACGAGGAGCAGGGGATGCGGGTGCTCATCCTCAAGCCGAGGGTGGACACCAAGGGCAGCGGCGACCTCGTGAGCCGTCTGGGCGTCCGCCGCCCTGCCGATCTGCTGGTGCCGCCGGACATGGACCTGGTGGAGGCCGTCCGAGCCGCCAGCAGCGAGGGCCGGCCTCTGGCCTGTGTGCTCTGTGACGAGAGCCAGTTCCTCACCGCAGAGCAGGCCGAGCAGCTGTTCATGGTGACGGTAGAGCTGAACATCCCCGTCATCTGCTACGGCCTGCGCTCCGACTTCTCCCTCAAGGGCTTCCCCGGCTCCACCCGGCTTCTGGAGCTGGCCCACACCATCGAGGAGATGAAGACCATCTGTACCTGCGGCCGCAAGGCCACCTGCAACTGCCGCAAGGTCAACGGCCGCTTCGTCTTTGAGGGCGAACAGGTAGCCATCGACCTTGAGAACGACGTCCAGTACGTCAGCATGTGCCCCCAGTGCTACTTCCGGGAGCGCAGCGCCTTCTACGCCGCCCGCCGGTGACTCTTTTTCCTGATCTTATGCCGTCCGCACGCCGGACGGCATTTTTGTATCTTTTCTGCATCCGTGATATATCAGTCGCGTCCAAATTCGCGCGTTTTTTGCGCTATTGATATATCAGCTCAGGGCCGGAACTTTCTGTTATCGTTGCTTTTAATGTATACAACGCTCTTTCAACAAATTCTGCCTCGGCTACAAAATTCTTGCAATTCAGGCCAATCTTCCCCTGTTGCATCCCAGTTTTCTATGCAAATCGTTGAAGTATACAAGTTGCACAGTTTTTCGGTCCAAGTTTATTCATTCTGGCAATGACGTCAAAAGCGGGCAAAAAATAAACGCAATATTTGTGCGTTTTCTGCCGCTATCACTACAATTTGCATCTTTCTTTTTTTTCTTGCTTTTGGTATCATATTTGTATACAACGGATGCTTTGCAGAGGCGTCCATGCAAGAAGATGTTTTCTACATAGGAGGAGAACGAAAATGAGCAAGGCAATTTCTCGTCGTGACTTTCTGAAGGTCTCTGGCGCTGTGGGTGCTGCCGGCCTGCTGGCCGCCTGCGGCGGCTCCGGCAATGCTGGTTCTACCGCCGCTTCCACCGCTGCTTCTTCCGCAGCAGCTTCCGTGGCCGGTCTGTCTTCTGACCCCGTCACCCTGACCATGAGCTGGTGGGGCGGCGAGTCCCGTCACAACGCTTACCAGGAGGCCATCAAGGCTTTCTCTGCTGAGCACAGCACCATCACCGTCAACCCCACCTTCGCTGCATGGTCCGGCTGGGAGGACACCATGTCCACCAAGTTCGCAGGCGGCGTCGCTGAGGATGTCTGCCAGATCAACTGGAACTGGCTGTACAACTACTCCAAGAACGGCCAGACCTTCATCGACCTGAACAGCGTCTCCGAGTACCTCGACCTGACCCAGTGGGATGAGGCCAAGCTGGCTGCCTGCAACGTGGCAAACTCTCAGCAGTGCGTGCCCGTGTCTATGACCGGCCGTATCTTCTACTGGAACAAGACCACCTTCGACAAGGCCGGCATCTCCTTCCCCACCACTCCGGACGAGCTGATGGCTGCCGGCAAGACCTTCCAGGAGAAGCTGGGCGATGACTACTATCCCCTGCACCTGGGCGCATACGACCGTATGATCCTGATGGTGTTCTACCTCGAGAGCAAGTACGGCAAGGATTGGGCAGACCCCGCCACCTCCACCCTGAACTACGATGCCGACCAGATCGCTGAGGGCATCGACTTCATCAAGAGCCTGGTCGAGGGCCACGTCATCATGAGCCTGCCCACCTACTACGGCTCCAACGGCGACAACGCCGCTCATCAGTCCACCGAGTGGATCACCGGCAAGCTGGCCGGCTGCTTCGAGTGGGACTCCTCCGCTACCAAGTACGCTGACGCTCTGGACGAGGAGAACAAGGCCGGCTTCACCGTGGGCGAGGAGATCAAGTTCGGCGATTACAACGGCGGCTTCTCCAAGGTCTCCATGGGTCTGGCCATCACCAAGACCTGCGAGCATCCCGCAGAGGCAGCTACCCTCATCAACTTCCTGCTGAACGAGACCACAGGTGCCGAGATCATGGGCTCCGAGTGCGGCATCCCCGCCTCCAAGGCTGGTCTGGCTGCTGCTCAGAGCGCCGGCAAGATCAAGGAGCTGGTGGCTGAGGCAAACGGCAAGGTCATGGCCTTCGTTTCCAACCAGCTCGACCCCCTGTTCGAGTCCAACGACCTGAAGGCTACCGGCACCGGCGTCTATCAGGAGGTGTTCGACACTCTGGATTACGACAATGTTTCCGGCGCTGACCTGGTCGATACCCTGCTGGACGGCATGGAGTCTGTCGGCTACACCGTCTGATTTCCGCCTCATGGACTTTTTGCGGCCCGCACACGCGCGGTGTTGACACGGGCCGCCCCGCATAAAGGAGTCTTGCAAGGGGCATCCCTTCCACCTACGGACGGATGCCCCTTTTTTGCAAGACGGTGATGACATTTTTTTGACAAAAATGTGTCCAAACTATTGTGCGGCGCACGAGACATATCCTTATAAAAGGAGGACCCCTGGATGAAAGAAAGCAAAGCGCCCTCTCTCGGGCGTACCCCGGCCCAGAAGTTTTTTGACAAATGGCAGGGCCTGTTCTACCTGATCCCCTGGATCATCGGCTTCGTCGTCTTCAAGGCCATTCCGTTCGGCCAGTCTCTGTACTACAGCTTTACGGATATGGACTTCTTCAACGGCATCCATCAGTATGGCATCATGAACTATGTGGACGCCTTCACCACTCCCAAGATCACCAAGGCGCTCATCACCACCTTCAAGTACAGCTTCATCACTGTGCCTCTGAAGCTGGTCTTCGCACTGTTCATCGCCTACATCCTGAACTTCAAGATCGCCTGCGTGAACGTGTTCCGCACCGTCTACTACATCCCCTCCATCCTCGGCGGCTCTGTTGCTATCGCCGTGCTGTGGAAGGCCGTGTTCCGTGATGACGGTCTGGTCAACACCCTCATCCGCATGCTGACCTTCGGCCACTTCCAGGGTCCTTCCTGGCTAAGCGACCCCAGCTACGCACTGTGGATCATCTGCTTCCTGCGTATCTGGCAGTTCGGCTCCGCCATGGTGCTGTTCCTCGCCGCTCTGAAGGGCGTGCCGGCCGACCTGTACGAGGCCGCCACCATCGACGGCGCTGGCAAGTGGCGTCAGTTCTTCTCCATCACCGTCCCGATGATCACCCCCATCATCTTCTACAACCTGGTCACTCAGATCTGCCAGGCTTTCCAGGAATTCAATGGCCCGTTCATCATCACCAACGGCGGTCCCCGCGGTTCCACCACCCTCATCTCCATTCTGGTCTACAACTACGCATTCAAGTCCAACCAGATGGGCATGGCTTCCGCACTGGCATGGATCATGTTCGTCATCGTCTGCATCCTGACGATCATCGCCTTCACCAGCCAGAAGAAGTGGGTCTACTACTCGGATGAAAGGTAAGGTGTGACAGTATGGGAATGAAAGCTTCTAACGCCATCGCGACGTTTTTCAAGTACCTCGTCCTGATCCTGGTGGGCCTCATCATGATCTATCCCCTGCTGTGGATGATCAGCGCCACCTTTAAGGACAACAGCGAGATCTTTGCAGGCATCGGCCTGTGGATCAAGAACCCCACTCTGGAGGGCTACAAGAACGCGCTGAACAACTTCGGCGGTTCCATCAACATCCTGCAGGCCATGCTGAACACTTACAGCTACGTCCTGCCCAAGGTCATCTGCACCGTGGTCTCCTCCTGCATTGCAGCTTACGGCTTTGGCCGCTTCGACTTCCCGGGCCGGAAGCTCCTGTTCAGCATCATGCTGGCCACCCTGTTCCTGCCTCAGGTCGTCCTGAACGTGCCTCAGTTCCTGCTGTACACCAAGTTCGGCTGGGTCAACAGCCCGTTCTATCTGGCCATCTGGGTCCACTGCGCATTTGCAACTGAGACCTACTTCGTCTACCAGCTGGTGCAGTTCATGCGCAACGTCCCCCGCGACCTGGACGAGGCTGCCGCTATCGACGGCTGCTCCTCCTTCCAGACCCTGTACAAGGTCATCGTCCCGATGCTGATGCCCGCTCTGGTGTCCTGCGCACTGTTCCAGTTCATGTGGAGCTGCAACGACTTCATGGGTCCCCTGCTTTACGTCCAGACCCCTGCAAAGTACCCCATGTCCCTGTTCGTCAAGCTGTCCATGGACGGTGATACGGGCTTTGCCTGGAACCGTATTCTGGCCCTGTCCCTGATCTCTATCCTGCCGCAGCTCATCGTGTTCTTCTGCGCACAGGATCAGTTCGTCGAAGGTATCTCCGCCGGTGCTGTCAAGGGCTGAGCTGAAGCCCCCGCCGCTCGGATCATCCCGACAAACATGAATGCCCCCTGTGCCTCTTCCCATAGAGAGGACGCAGGGGGCATTTCCAATGTCAAAGGCTCTCCCCTTGGGAGAGCTGGCGCGTGAGCGCCTGAGAGGGCAAGGACGCCGACAGAGATGTACGGACGCTGCGATAATATTGCTCTGACAAAGAGGTTGCTTATCGCTGCGCAGCGGCTTTGTCGAAGCTGGCTTGCCCTCTCCGTCACCTTCGGTGACACCTCTCCCAAAGGGAGAGGCTTTTGTGGCACTCTATTTTCTGCTCTTCCGGTATTGCAGCGGCCCGACGCCCATCGTCTCCCGGAAGACGCGGCGGAAGTGGGCCGCAGAGGCGAAACCGGTCTGCTCGGCCACGCTGCCGATGCTCAGCTCTGTCGTTTCCAGAAGCTTCTGTGCCGCCTCGATGCGGCGGGCGTTGATGTAGTCCACGATGGACTGCCCCGTCACCCGCCGGAACAGCCGGCTCAGATAGTAGGGCGAGATGTAGAACCGCGCCGCCACCTCGGTGAGAGAAAGCTTCTGCTGGTAGTTTGCCGCAAGATAGGCGCAGATCTGCTCCACCGTCTCGTTGCGGGGGCGGGCGTCGGCGGCGCTCTGCGCCCGGTGCTCCTGCTCCACATAGTGGAGCGTCAGTGCCAGATAGAGCCCGCCGGGATACTCCGGCTCGCCCATGGCGCCCCGCATCATCTCCAGCAGCGTCCGCAGACGGCTGGCCCACTGGATGCTGCCGTAAAGGGCCATCTGGCTGCCCGGTGCAAAAAGGCGGAGGAAATCTTCGCCGGTGGCGTTCTTCATCTCGTGGAGGGCCGCCTGTGGGAAACTACATCCCAGCATTTCCGGCTGGGTGTGGCCTGCCTGCGATACCGCCCACGCCCCCGGCCCCAGCAGCAGTGCGCAGCCGGGGCTGACCAGGAGCGACGTATCCCCGCACTGGACCGTGCAGCTGCCGCCCGAAAACAGAACGATATGGCACATCTCGGCAGGCAGCTCGAGCCGCCCGCCGGCCAGCTTGAGTGCTCCCGCCGTGATCTTCGCGTTGAGTTTTTCCCGTTCGGCGCGCATCCGCCCTTCCCCCTTCTTGCTATGCCTGCCCCGCCGGGGCAGTGCTCCGATCTTCTTATCCCCAGTGTACCATGCCCGCCCTCTGCGGGCAAGCCGCAAATCTACGCAAATAACTCAGGAGGCTGTAAAAATGAATCTGTCTCTCATCCGTTCCATGGCCCGCAGCGCCGTCTTCGAGCTGGAAAACGGCAAGTGCTTCCGCCCGGAGCACCCCTTCGCCGTGGCTCTGAACGGCAAGACCATTTACGAAAGCTGCAACACCAACGTGTTCTCCCTCTTCTCTCTGACTCCGTCCACCGCCTACACTGTGGAGGTGGACGCCGAGGGTGAGCACCTGAAGCTGGATTTCACCACCGAGGCCGAGAGCTTCTTTGTGGACGCGTCCCGCTATGGCCTCGTCGCCGACGGCGAGACCGACAACACCGGCAGGCTGCAGGCTGCTCTTTCCACCTGCCCCAGGGGCGGCACGGTATATGTCCCCGCTGGCCGCTACCGCACCGCCAGCCTCTTCATGAAGAGCTGCACCACCCTCTACCTCGAGAAGGGCGCTGTGCTGCTGGGCGACAATGACCGCACCCACTACCCCATCCTGCCCGGCGTCATCCCCAGCGAGAACGAAGTGGACGAATACTACCTCACCGGCTGGGAGGGCAACCCGCTGAACAGCTTTGCGGGCCTGCTGAACATCACCCAGGTGCATGACGTCGTCGTCACCGGCGAAGGCACGCTGGACTGCGACGCCCAGAACGGCGACTGGTGGGTCGATCCCAAGGTCAAGCGCATCGCATGGCGTCCCCGCGCCGTGGCGATGGTGGACAGCGAGAACGTCTGCCTCCACGGCATCACCGTGCAGAACAGCTACTCCTGGACCATCCACCCCATCTTCGTCAAACACCTCGACCTGCTGAACTTCAACATCAACAACCCCTACAACGCCCCCAACACCGACGGCATTGACCCCGAGAGCTGCGAGTATACCCGCATCATCGGCGTGAACATCCACGTCGGCGACGACTGCATCGCCATGAAGGCCAGCAAGGTCTTCCTCGGCATGAAGCTCAAGAAGAGCTGCGAGCACACCGTCATCCGCAACTGCCTGCTGGACAAGGGCCACGGCGGCATCGTCATCGGCAGCGAGATGAGCGGCGGCGTCAAGGACATGGTGGTCACCCAGTGCCTCATGGACCACACCGACCGCGGCCTCCGCGTCAAGACCCGCCGCGGCCGCGGCAACACCGCCGTCATCGACGGTCTGGTGTTCCGCAACGTGGAGATGCGGGGCGTCAAGGCTCCCTTCGTCATCAATATGTTCTACTTCTGCGACCCGGACGGCCACAGTCCCTATGTCCAGTGCCGCGAGGCTCTGCCCGTGGACGAATACACCCCGAAGCTCGGCACCCTGACCATGGAAGACATCGTGGCCACCGACGCACAGTTTGCGGGCTGCTACTTCGACGGCCTGCCCGAGCAGCCCATCGAGGGCGTCTCCATGAAGAATGTCACCATCACCTTCGACCCCGACGCCAAGGAGGGTCAGGCTGCCATGGCCGACAACCGCCCGCTGGTCAAGAAGCTGGCCATCTACGCCGAGAACGTCAAGAACATCGAGCTGCACAACGTCAGGATCGAGGGCTACGAGGGCGAGCGCCTGCGCTTTGCCAACGTCGGCCATTTTGAGGAGGACTAAGCCATGACTCATGAAGAGATTTTGTCCATGCTGGGTGATTATGTGGACTACCTCATCGCCAATTCCAGCGCCGAGGCACCCATGTGGAACATCGAGAAGGTCCGCAGCGGCAAGCCCAACAAGTGGAACTACATCGACGGCTGCATGATCACCGCCTGCCTGAGCCTGTATAAAACTACCGGCGACGAAAAGTATCTGAAATTTTCCAGGGATTTCATCGACTGGTTCGTGCAGGAAGACGGCTCCATCAAGACCTACGACCCGAAGGAGTACAACCTCGACAACGTGAATCAGGGCAAAAACCTGTTCGTCCTCTACGACATCTTCGGCGACGAGAAGTACCGCAAGGCCATCGACACCATCCGCAGCCAGCTGCTCACCCAGCCCCGCACCAAGGAGGGCAACTTCTGGCACAAGGACATTTATCCGTGGCAGGTCTGGCTGGACGGCACCTACATGGCCCAGCCCTTCTATATGGAGTACGAGACCCGTTACAACAAGATGCAGGACTGCACCGACAGCTACAAGCAGTTCATGAACATCAAAAAGCACATGCGGGATGAGAAGACCGGCCTGTACTACCACGGCTACGACGAGAGCCGCCAGATGTACTGGGCCGACCCCGTCACCGGCTGCAGCCCCAACTTCTGGCTGCGGGCCATGGGCTGGTTCATGGTGGCGATGGTGGACGTGCTGGAGCGGATGGATGAGCAGCTCTACAACGAGTACCGCGGCATCATGGCGATGTTCAAGCAGACCATCGAGGACGTCCACAAGTTCCAGGACGAGGAGACCGGCATGTTCTGGCAGGTGATGGACCACCCCGGCGTCGAGGGCAACTACCTCGAGACCAGCGGCACGGCCCTCTTCGCCTACGCCGTGCTCAAAGGCGTGCGTCTCGGCTACCTGCCCAAGCGGATGGCCGCATGGGCCGAGAAAGCCTTCTACGGCACCTGTGACAAGTATCTGAGCAAGAACCCGGACGGCAGCCTGCAGCTGGGTGGCATCTGCCTCGTGGCCGGCCTCGGCGGCAAGGACCACCGCGACGGCTCGCTGGCTTACTATTTCAGTGAGCCGGTGGTCTGCAACGACGCAAAGGGCGTCGGCCCGCTGGTGCTGGCCTACACCGAGATGATCGCACGGAAGTGACCTCTCCCCTATCGCAGAAGACCTCCGCCGCCTTTCAGGGCTGCGGAGGTCTTTTTTACATTGGAATTTATTGTTTCTGTTCAGGGCCAAAGAAATGCAGGACCCTCAGCGGAGCCTCCGCGTACAGTGTAAATCTTCCCGTTCCAGCGGGGACAAAGAGCTGGTCGGTCTTTTTCAGAGGCAGGCTGCGGCCGTTTGCGCTCAGGGTCCCTGCGCCTTCCAGCACATAGATACCGCTGCCGCGCGGCGGGCAGTCCACCGTCAGGGTGTCGGAGACGTTTGCTTCGTCCAGACGGAAGAGCGGCGTATTGCGATAGCCCACCAGCGTCGTGATGCTTCCGCCCGCCGTTTTCAGCACCGTTTCCGGTTCGATGAACCAGTGGTCGTGGATCTCCTCGCGGCTGTGCGGCTCATAGTGGAAGCATTCGAACATCGTTTCAAAGCCAAGCCCCTGATGGCACATACTGTCGGCCACGGCAAAGCCGCTGGGCGTCGTGCGCTCCACCCGGATCGTATAATCCGTCGGCTCCTGGATCTCCACGAGGAAGCAGCCCGCGCCGATGGCGTGGGGCATACCGCCCTCGATCAGGATGGTGTCGCCCGGATGCACCGGGTATTTCTGCATCCCGGCCAGCATCCCGGGAATATCCTGTGCGTGGAACAGCGCTTCCCACCGCGCGCGGGTCATGTCCGGCTGGAAGCCGTAGTAGATGCAGGGCTCTTCGCCGTTCACGGGGTGGCCGCTGAGGATGTGCCAGCACTCGGTCTTGCCGTACTGGCTCTGGAACAGCCGCAGGGCCGTCGGCCTGTCGGGATGCACCTGCAAGGTCAGGCGCTCGGCGCTGTCGATGAGCTTGGTCAGCACGCCGAGGGTGGGCTGCGCCGCGCCTTTGCCGAGATAGCCCTCCGTATCGCTTTCCAGCACCGATTTCAGGGTGACGTCGGTGCCGCGCAGGTGGCTCATGCCCTCTTCGGGGAATCGCTCCCGTCCGGCGTTGCGGGCGGCGACGGTGGAAAATATCCACTCTTCGGGGAAATGCCCGTCCTCGCCGTTGGAGTCACCGTGCATGGCGTCCAGCATCCGGCCTCCCAGATAGGTGCGCCACGCCCGGGGGTTGTCCAGCAGGAACGGGAAATCTGTTGTCGGTTTCATAAAACCCTCCATAAAAGGCACAGAGCCTGCCTTTCCAAGGCAGGAAAGACAGGCTCTGCTTTATTATTATAGATAGAAGAATCAGAGAGATGTGGAACGCTTGATTTAAGCGCCGTACACGAGGTTCGGCAGGAAGAGCACCGCCTGCGGGAAGAATATCATGAACAGGATGACACCCACGATCGCGAGGTAGAAGGGCCAGCCTTTCTTGAAGGTCTCCTCAATGGGACACTCCATGATGTCAGACACGGCATACAGCGCGGTGCCGACAGGGGGAGTCATGACGCCGAAGGTGACGGTGGTCATCATGATCATGCCGAACACGACTTCGTTGACGCCGATGCTGCGCATGACGGGCAGCAGGATGGGGGTCAGGATCAGGGCGATAACGGTGGTCTCCATGAACATACCGCAGATCAGCAGGAAGACGACGACCAGCAGCAGCAGGATGGCGCTGTTGCTGGTGATGCCCAGCAGAGCGTTTGCAATGGTGACCGTGATGTTATCGAACACGATGCCGTAGCCGAACACGCCGGAGAACGCCAGAATGATGGTGATGACGGTGATGTCCTTCACGCTGTCGCGCAGGGTCTGCAGCAGGCTCTCCCAAGTCAGCTCGTGGTAGAACACGGTGCCGACCAGCAGGGCGTATGCGCAGGCAAAGGAGCCGGACTCGGTGGGGCTCATGATGCCGAAGCGGATCAGGACGATCAGCAGGACAGGGAACAGAATGGCCCAGATACTATCCAGCAGAGCCTTCAGGATCTCAGACAGCGGAGCCGGATGGTCATGCTCGGGCTTGTAGCCGAAGCGGCGGGCGCTCCAGGTGACGGCCAGCATCAGCAGCACGCACATCAGGATGCCGGGGACCCAGCCAGCCATGAACAGACGGCCAATGGACACCTCGCCGACGGTGCCGTAGATGATCAGGCCCATGCTCGGCGGAATGGTGGCGACGATCAGGCCGGACAGGCCGTTGATGGCGGCAGACCAGCCGCGGTCGTAGCCCAGACGGGTCATCTCAGGTCCGAGGATGCGGCACTCCATCGAAGCATCTGCAACCGCAGAACCGGAGACGCCGCCCATCAGGGTGGACATCAGGCAGGAGACCTGACCGATGTTGCCGTACATATGGCCGGTGCAGGCGTTGGCAAAGCGCATCAGGCGCTTGGTGATGCCGCAGCTGTTCATCAGGTTGCCGGCCAGAATGAACAGGGGGATGGCCAGCATGGTAAAGCTCTGAGAAGTGGAAATGGATTTCTGCACCAGAACGGTCATGGGCAGGTCGCGGATCATAAAGAACGAGAAGCCCGACAGACCGATGGAGAATGCCACGGGCATACCCAGCAGCAGAAACACAAAGAAGATACCGATTGCAATAAACATCAGCCGACGCCCCTCCCTGCTTCGTGTTTGACTTCCTGACCAGCGGGCGTCTTGACGCGCTCAATGATGTTCAGGATGGTGGAGATGAGCATCAAGAAGGAGCCGACAGGCACAGCCATCGTGACCCAGCTGTAGCTGACGTGCAGAGAAGTGATCTGACGCGCCCAGCCGGAAGTGGTCATGCCGTAGCCGTAGTAGATCAGCACGCAGAGGAACGCTGCGATGATGACCTTGAACAGGATGTCCAGCACCTTCTGCACACCGGCGGGGAACTTCTTGACGAACAGATCAACACCGATCAGGCCGGAGCCGCGCATTGCGACGTCGCTGCCGAGGAAGATCAGCCATGCGAAGGCGATCAGTGCAACGTCCTGTGCCCAGTTCAGCGGATGGCCAACGGTACGCATCAGCGCCGAAACAAAGACGAGGACCGCAATGCCTGCAACCAGGATCAGAGCGATCAGCTCTTCCAGCTTACAGACTTTTTCATAAAATTTCTTCATAGAAAGTCGTCCTTATTCACAATACCTCCTGCACAGCGAGCTGCCATGCAGGAGGACATTTACGTTACGGTCGATCCAGCTTTTTAAGGGCTCAGGCCTCGACGCCGGCTTCCTTGTACAGCTGCTCGCGCAGCTCGGTCCAGCCCAGCTTCTCGTATGCGGGCTTGACAGCCTCACGGAAGATGTCCTTATCGACCTCGACGATGGTCATGCCGTTGTCGGTCAGGATCTTCTCCATGTCATCCTGAGCAGCGATGATGTCCTGAGCATTGTTGTATGCGCAGTCGTTGAAGTCCTTCTTCATGACTTCCTGATACTCGGCGGGCAGCTTGTCGAACCATGCCTGACCGCAGATGACCATGTTGAACAGGTTGATGTGCTCGGTCTTGCTGACGTACTCGCAGACCTCGTAGATCTTGCTGGAAACAGCGGAGGTGTACTGGACTTCGCAGCCGTCGATGGACTTGGTCTGGATGCCGTTGTAGACCTCAGACCATGCGATGTTGTACGGGGTAGCGCCCATAGCGGAGATGGACTCAACGTACGGGTCAGCACCGGGGGTGCGGATGACAGCGCCCTTCAGATCGGCGGGGGTGTTGTAAGCCTTGTGTCCCATGAAGGAACGAGCACCGTCGTAGTAGTTGTAGCACAGGCCGCAGATGCCGTTGTTGGCCAGGTCAGCGTCCCAGCCCTTGAAGGTGTCGGTAGCCATCAGCTTCATGCCGTCCTCGTAGTTGTCCACGATGTAGGCCATGTTCATGATGCCGATGTCGTTGACGTAGCTGGACAGACGGCCTGCGTCGGTCAGGACGGCGATGCCCATGCCCTGCAGAGCCTGGTCGATCATGTCTTCCTCACCGCCCAGCTGGCTGGAAGGATAGATGGTGACCTTGACGTGGCCGTCGGTGTCCTCAGCGACCTTGTCGGCAGCAGCCTGCAGGCCCTGATAGATCATGGAAGTATCGGTCTGGGTGGTGGAGAGCTTCAGCTCAAAGACCTCACCGGATGCAGCAGAACCGGCAGTGGAGCCGGAAGCAGCGGTGCCGGCGGTAGAAGCGGAAGAACCGCCGCAGGCGGTCAGGGCAGCAGTTGCAGCCATCGCGCCGCAGACAGCGAGAAACGAACGACGAGAGATCTTCTTCATGTGATTTTTCCTCCTGATTTTTCCAAACAGATCTTGCTCTTCTCGGATGAGCCTCGCGCAGGCCCATCTGATTTTCATGGCTTTATCATACCATGTTCATGTTCTGTTCACAGCTGTAGAATGTCACAACCGGAATGTGACATTCTGCCAAATAAAGCATGACAAATGTCACTTCTTTCGTCAAATAGTCGAATAAAAGCCCGCTTTTATGCAGCAGTTTGCACAAAAGCGGGCTTTCTGCGTGGATTTTTTGTCAGCTTGTCAATGTGACGTCGAGCTGCTGCTGAATTTGCAGCAGCTGCAATTCAAAGTTCTTGTCTGCCGACATGGCCTCGGTGATCAGGCGGTCGGCGCTCTCCATCGCCTGATGATACCGCGCAAAGCGGGGCGTGGCAAGCGTATCCTCCATGATGGCAGGCAGAGTAGACATCCCGCGGGAGGCGGTGTCCTGCGAGTCCAGCTGAAGCAGCCGGGCGACCTCATCCGATTCCGTCACACTGTGCAGGGCGGACACGCCGCTCAACTCGGTGTAGACCATCGTCTGCATCTCCTCCGTGCAGGCAATGGTCTTCAGCAGCTCCCACGCCAGCCGGGAGTGCTTTGTGCGCTGGCTGATGCCCAGCATGAGGGTGCTCAGCCGGGAGTAGTTGCCGCCGCCGGCGCTTGTGCCGCTGGGCATGGCGATGCAGTCCCACTCAAAGTTCGACGAGCGCTTGATGCGCCACGGATACGGCTCATAGCTGCGGTACTCGGAAAAGAGCATCGGGCGGAACGCCACTCTGCCCTCGTCGAAGGTCTTGTCGCTCAGATCCGTTCCGGCGTTGAGCTGGTAGATCTGCCGCGCAAACTGCATGGCGGACTCCTGCGCGCTCTGGTTCAGCAGGCAGTGCTGGCCGTCCTCGCTGAACAGCGAACAGCCGTTGGCCACCAGCGCCTCTTCCCAGCCGTAATCGTAGACGCCGAACTGGTCAACGATGCCGTCCCCGTCCGTGTCTCTCGTCAGCTGCTCACACAGGCTGTAAAACTCGTCCCACGTCCAATCGTTATCCGGGATGCGGATGTGCTCTTTTTGGAGCAGTGTCTTATTGATGAACATCATCTGCGGCACGCATTCCAGCGGCAGCGCATACTGTTTCCCCTTGTCGGCTCCGGCCTGCAATGCCGCCGGGTAAAAGCCGCTCAGATCCGCTTCCGGGTCTTGCTTCATGAACGGATCCAGCTCCCGCAGGGAAGCTGTATCGCTGAAAATTACAAAGTCCTCGGGAAGGATCACCATCACATCCGGCTCCTGCCCCAGCAGGTACTGGCCGCTGAGCCATTCGGTGTAGTCTTCGACCCGGATGCCGCTGGTGTACTCGACTTTCACGTTGGGGTGCTCTGCCTCAAACTTTTCAATGGCGGCGTCAATAAAGGTATAGTAGTTCTCGCCCGGGACATTCCAATAGCTGTCACACGGGAAGCCGATGTGCAGCACCACCGGACGGCTGGCAGCCGCCAGAATGATGACCGCCGCCAGCAGAAAGGGCAGCGCGACTTTCCAGTACCGGCTCATACGTCTGCCTCCGGCTGGCTGTTCTGGTTCTGCACCGCCCAGATGGCCAGCTGGGTGCGGTCACGGAGCTCCAGCTTGCGCAGGATGCTGCTGATGTAGTTGCGCACCGTGCCTTCGGAGAGATAGAGTCTGCCCGCGATCTCCTTGTTGGAGAGGCCGCAGCCCACCTCGCGGATGACCTGCCACTCCATCTTGGTCAGCTCCAGCGCATTCTTTTTGTTCACGCGCACCTGCACGTCGCCCTGTGCCATGCGGGAGAACATCTGCAAGACCTTGGACGCCACATCCGGGGCGATGATGGAGCCGCCGCGCGCGGCCTCCCGCACGGCGTTGGTCAGGCCGTCCACCGAGACGCCCTTGAGCAGGTAGCCGGAAGCGCCGTACCGCAGAGCGTCAAACACATAATCGTCATCGTCAAAGGTGGTCAGGATGATGACCTTGATGCCCGGAAACTCCTGCTTGATGCGGCGGGTACACTCCACGCCGTCCATCTCGGGCATCCGAATGTCCAGCAGCACCACGTCGGGCTGCTTTTCCTCCACGAGTTCCAGCGCTTCACGGCCATTGGCGGCTGTACCCACCATCTCAATGTCTTCCTGCCTGCTCATCACAAAGCTGAGGCTCTGACGGATCAGTTCCTGGTCGTCGGCCAGAAGCACCTTTATCATACCGTTTCCTCCTGTTTCCTCTTTTCACTGCCCGGGGTCTTGCGCAGAGGGATCTCTGCCCGGATGCAGAACCCGTCGCTGTTCTCATACCAGAACGTGCCGCCCAGCATGAGCATCCGCTCCTGCATATGCCGCAAGCCAAAGCCCGGCGTCACGCTCTTGCAGCCGATGCCGTTGTCCCTCACCGACACTTCCAGCACGCCGTCCTCGATATGGCACCGCACCTGGACCCGGGTGGCGTGGCCGTGGCGGATGGCGTTGGTGATGCCCTCCTGCACGGTGCGGTAGACGCAGTCTTCCTCATCCTGCGAGAGCGTCAGCCCGGCCAGCGACTCTTCCAGCTGGATCTGCGCGCCGCTGCTCTGCGCCATGCTGGTACACATCTTGTTGAGCGCACCCGAGAGGTTTTCTTTTTCCAGCGAGTCCGGCCGCAGTGCCTTGACCGAGCGCCGGACATCGTTCATTCCGTTGCGGGCGGTGTCGGCTATCAGCTCCATCTGATGCCGTGCCATCTCGGGCGAGTCGTCCATCATCTGGATGCAGGCGTCTGCGCCCGCTGTGATGCCCGTGAGCACATGGCCTAACGTGTCGTGGATCTCCCGCGCAAGGCGGTTGCGCTCCTGCACCTGTGCAGTGTGGGCGCTCTCCTCGGCGTAGATGCGCAGCTGCTCGTTGGCCTGCTGCAGCTGCTGGTTCAGGTTCAGGATCTCCTGTTTCTCGCTGGTCTGCTGGCTGATGAACAGCACCATGTACAGGATGAAGAGTATCATTTCCAGCGCCGACAGGCTCTCGATCACCAGCTGCAGGACGCTGCGGGTGTGCAGGCTGTAAAAAGCCAGGTATTGTTTCAGCGTCACGGCATGGAGGGCGCTGGTGGCGGCGTCCATGTTGCAGAAAAGGTACACCACGATCATGGCGCTCAGAAAGCGCTTCTGCCGGAGAGAGCGCGGGTCGTCCACCATATCCACGATCGCAAACAGAGCGATCTTGTCGCAGTTCTGCTGGAAGATCAGCGCCGAGGCACTGTACAGCACGCCCTCCAATAAATATAACTGCCAGCTGCTGCGGGAGAGAAAGCCGCTGTCCACCTCGTGGGAGCACTTGCTCAGGATGGTGCCCACCGCTGCCAGCATCACGCCCAGGGCAAGCACACTGGGGCGGTACGGCAGCCATTGCAGCTGCTGCAAAAACGAGTCTGCACGGCCAACTCTCACCGCGTAGAGCGGCGTGATGATCTGCACCGCAAAGATGAGCAGGATCAGAAATACCGTCAGCCACTCAATGGCATGGTAGAGCACCCGGAGGCCGATGGACAAATTTTCAGTTTTCATTGCCAGCCCTCCGTGCCGTAGCGCAGAATATCCTCCTGCGTGATTTGATTTACCGGCACCACGATGTTGGTCAGGTACGGCTTGCCCTCCAGGATCTCGTACACCACCTCCGCCGCCATCCGGCCGATGCGGAGGGGCGACTGTGCCGAGGTGGCCGTCATCAGCCCTTCGGAGATCAGGGCTTTCGCCTCCGGTGAACCGTCCACGCTGTAGACCAAAGTGGACGAGAGCGCGCCCTTTTCTTCCAGCGCCGCCATTGCGCCCAGGGCCGCCTGCTCGTTGACGGCCATCACGACGTCAATGCGCGGGAACGTCTCCAACAGCTGCACCATCGCGCGCATGGCGCGGTTCAGCTCGCCGCCGCAGTCCCGCAGCTCCAGGATCTGGTAGTCGTTGCCGCTTTTGGTCAGGGTCTGGCAGAAGCCCGAAAGCCTGTCCCAGCTGGAGAACGAATCCGAGTTGGACAGCAGCACGATGCGGGCGCTCTTGGTCTGGCTGATGAGGTGGCGGGCGTCCAGCAGACCGGCGCCGTAGTTGTTGGAGGTGATGGTGCAGGTGACAAGCTCCGGGTCGTCCACCTTGGAGTCGATGAGGATGACCGGCACACCCTTTTCCCTCGCCTTTTCCAGCGCAGGCGTCACGCCCACATAATCCACGGGGTTGACGATGAGCAGCTCAATGCCCTTATTGAGCATATCCTCGATCTCCTGATTCTGCCGCTCCTGATCCTGCCCCGGGTCGCGCACCAAGAGCAGATCGCCGTTGCTCTTGATCTGCATCTGGATCTCATCGTTGATGGTCTCATAAAACGGGTCGCTCAGGGTCGTATACGTCGCCCCGATCATCCGCGTATGAGTCGGCAGACGCACCGCGTCGATAAACCTTCCCTGCACCCAGATGCCCACCGACACCGCAGCCACCAGCATCAGCATCCCCGCCAATGTCCGCCGAAGCAGCTCCATCCGCATCCCCTCCTTCCGGCTAATGAGTGGTTTTATTATAGCCCAGTTTCCCTCCGGGAACAAGGGCAGGTTTTTCGGTACACCGTCTCCCCTTCATCTTGGCAACCACACGGCGGCAGGGTATGGTCAGCAAGAGCCTGCACACGGTGGCCGTGCTCACGGTGGACATCCGGAATCCCCACTATGCCCGCACAGCCTACACCATCGAGCGCGAGTTTGGTGTTCCGGTAGTCGAGGAGATCTGGGAGTCGGTTTTTAAGAATCGTCCATTCTTTAAAGAATTGTCCATAGACAAATCTGTAAGCGGCCTGTAAAATACCTTGTGGATAGTTAAAGCTAACCCCGGACCACTTGAGAGGGTGATTTCTATATGAAAAAGACACGACTGACGATCATTCTATTGATGATTCTAACGCTTGTTTCTGCAATCATTACGCTTTGCATGGGAGCAGTCCGGTACAAGATACACTATCGATCCTGCTTCGGCACCTGTTCGGGACAGACACAGGCACCTCGGTATCTGTGGCATTTGAACAAATCGTCTGGCAGATCCGGATGCCCCGAATTATTCTGGGCTTTCTGACAGGAAGCGGGCTGGCCCTCTGTGGCTGCGTGATGCAGGCAGTTGTCCAAAACCCAATGGCAGACCCATATATTCTTGGTGTGTCGGCAGGCGCAACGCTGGGAGCCACCGGTTCGCTCTTTTTAGGGCTGGGCGTGATCTCCGGCTTCTGGGCCTTTGTAGGAGCAGGCGGTGCCTGCTTCCTCGTATTGGCTCTCTCCTCGGCGGATGGCAAGACCACCTCAGTCAAGCTGATCCTCTCCGGCATGATCGTCAATGCGCTGCTGACCGCATTTTCCAACTTTATCATTGCGGTAGCAGGCGATTCGGACGGTATGATGTCCATCAAGTTCTGGACGATGGGCTCCCTGACCCGCGCCGGATGGAAAAATATCGGCCCTATCACACTGATCGTACTGGCGGCAGCAGTCTTTTTCCGGACGCAGGCCCAGACGCTGGATGGTCTGATGCTTGGTGAGGAAGCAGCTTCCACCATCGGTATCAACACCTTCCGGTGTCGGTTGGTTTACCTGCTGGTGCTCTCGGTGCTGACCGGTGCATTGGTATCGGTCTGCGGCACGATTGGCTTTGTAGGGCTTATTATCCCGCATGTTTCCCGCGCCATTGCCGGTACAGCCCACCGAAAGCTACTGCCCATTGCGGCGTTATCCGGCGGACTTTTCATGCTCTGGGTGGATGCCATCGCCCGCAGTCTGATTCCCAACACCGAGCTGCCTGTGGGCATTTTCACTGCCTTGGTGGGTGCGCCCTTCTTCGTCTATGTGATGGTGCGTAAAAAGTATGGATTTGGAGGCAATTGAATGAAACTGGATGCGAAAAACGTCAGCGTTTCGATTGCCGGAAAACCCATCGTTCGGAATCTCTCCATTGAGGTGCCGGACCGGAAATTCTCGGCCTTGCTGGGTGCCAACGGCAGCGGCAAGACCACTCTGCTCCGCTCCATCTACCGCACACAAAAGATGGACAGCGGCATCGTTCGTCTGGACGACAAGGACATCACACATTTTTCCGGCAAAAAGCTGGCGCGGAACATGGCGGTGATGGGACAATTCAACCAGATCAATTTTGACTATACCGTGCTGGACATCGCCCTGATGGGGCGGTATCCCTTCCATTCCCTGCTGGAGCAAGAACGGGAGAGGGACTACGAGATAGCTTTGGAGGCACTGGACAAGGTTGGCATGAAAAGCTACCGCGACCGGAACTTCCAGTCCCTTTCGGGCGGTGAAAAGCAGCGGGTGGTTCTGGCCCGCGCGCTGACCCAGTCGCCCAAGATCCTGATCCTCGACGAGCCGACCAATCATCTGGATATCCGTTATCGGTTAGAAATCCTTTCAATCATCAAAGATTTGCAGATCACAGTCCTGGCAGCGCTGCACGATCTGAGCCTTGCAGCACAATTCTGCGACCACCTCTATCTGATGAAACAAGGCGAAATTGTAACGCAGGGCCAGCCTCAAGCGGTGATGACCCCCGAAAATCTGCGCCGAATCTTTGATGTAGAAGCCTGTGTCTACCCCAGCCCGATCAACGGAAAACTGATGATTCAATATCTATAACAAAAACGCGGGAGTACCCCGCAGAAAGAGGAACCTTTATGAAAAAGAAAACCCTGAGCGTTGCTGCCGCGGCACTGGCAGCCGTCATGCTGGCCACTGGCTGCAGTCAGACCGCATCTTCTGTGGCATCGTCCGTTGCTGCCTCCTCCGAGATTGCTTCGTCTGCTGCCGAGAGCACCGTCTCCGCCGAAGAGACCTCTTACCCCCTGACCCTGCAGATCTATGACGCTGATGGCAATGCTGTGGATATGACCTACGACCATGCACCGGAGAAGGTGCTGTCCACACAGCTGTCCATGACTGAGCTGCTCATCAAGCTGGGGCTCAAGGATAAAATCGTCGGCGTGTTCGATAATGACAATGCCCTGAAGGGTGCCATTGCTGATGAAATTGCATCTCTGAACAGCCTTGGCGATAAGAAGTCTGTTTCCAAGGAGACCATCCTTGCCACGGAGCCGGATCTGATCCTTGGCAAGGGTCCCCTGATGTTCACTGAGAGCAGCATCGGCACTGTCCAGTCCTATCAGGAGCTGGGCATTCCCGTCTATACTGAACTGGCCAGTGCTTCCATTGATCAGTCGCTGGATAACATTGTAGAGGATGTGCGGAACATCGGCGAGATCTTCAACGTGCAGGAGAGCGCTAACTCTTACGCCGATGAGCTTCAGGAGCGAATCGATGCGCTGATGGACAAGGTCAGCAGCCAGAGTGGCGAACCCCTGAAGGTTCTGTTCATGGCTGGCTACGCCGATGGCACCTTCGTGGCCTTCAATTCCAAGATGAGCAGTTGTATGCTGAATGCCCTGAACGCCGAAAATGTTCTGGACAAGGGCGGCAACGGCCTGACGCTGGAGAATCTTGTCTCCATGAACCCGGATATCATCGTCTACGTCCGCGCGGACCGCTTTGGGGCCACCGATGCCGACGCTGTGGAGCAGCTGACCGCCAACGCTGTTGTACAGGAAGTTCCTGCTATTGCCAATCAGAAGGTCATTGAGATGGATTATGATGACGTGATGGATTACGGCGCACGGGTCATCGATGCGGCCGAGACCCTGTACAGCTTCATGTATAGCGCTTCTTAAAGCCAATCCTCCGGTTACGGCAGAATGCGGGTGGGCGGAAAGCCCATCCGTTTTTTGTAGATACGGCTGAAATAGCAGGCATCCCGGTATCCAACCTCGTGGGCAGCCTGCGTCACGGTGTAGTCACCGGAACGCAAAAGCTCAGTGGCTATTCGGACACGATAATTGATGAGGTAATCGATGGGCCGGATGTTTTTGTACTTATAAAAGAGATAGCTGACATGTCCAGCTTTCTCATTGACCTGCTCGGCCAGTGCGTCCAGCGTCAGCGGCTCTGCATAGTGCTCTGCGATGAAATCCAGCAGGATGCTCATGATTTGGCTTTCATTGTAAGTTTCCTCTGGCTGAAAATCTGCGAAAATCTGGGCGAAGAATTCTTCCGTCAGCTTTTCTTGCTGGTACTGGCTGCGGATGTCAGCGTCCGGGTGGAGCTTTAGGATCTGCTCCAAAATGGAAAAGGTCTGTTCCGGATTTTTGAGCTTGTGGGAGAACAGCAAAGGCCGGTCGTTTTCGTAGTACATATTGATGTAGTGGAAATCCTGCTCGCCCAAGGCCGAAATGGTCAGGGTCTTGTCGGGACATCCGTGCAGGAACAGTCCTCGCTTGGCAATGAAGGGTTCGTGCTCAAATGAGAAGATGGCCCGACCCGACGCCGGAACAATCAGCGCACTTTTCAGGGTGCGGTAGCTGTTGCTCTCACCAGCGTGCAGGGTCAAGCTGCGGAAGCCGACAGACTCGATTCGACCCTGATTGTATTCCTGAAATAAAATTTCCAGCGGATTGGGAAGCGCGGATATTTGATTCATTGGGAGCTCCTTTGTGCAAAAGCGGTTAGTTAATACTAATATAGCACAAAATGCTACCGTTTGTCTATGTGGGGAGCACCCCACACTGCGTAATAATTGACAAAAAAGGGCGGTTATGGATGGAAATTCTAAATCTCGGTTCACATCGAATTGGAGTCCGGTTCCCGGAAAAGGGACTGCGCAAAGACAAAAATCCTGCAATCCTGCTCAACGATGGGGAACTGATCGAGCAGTTGAATCTGCGCACGGAACGAGCAGTGTTGGTGGGGGTATCCCCCAATAACAGACTTTCAGAGTATACCCCGTGGCCGGAACCGGCTATTCGACCGGGCACACCGGATTTTGGCGGGCAGCTAGGACAATATCATCGAGTACTGAACAACGAAATTCTCCCGGCGCTTATAGACGAATATGCCCTTGACACGGAAAAGCTGGCGTATGGCGGCTATTCGCTGGGCGGTCTGGCTGCGGTGATGAGCCTTTGGGAAACGGAGGTATTCGCGTCGGTGTTCTCTCTTTGTGGGTCATTCTGGTATCCGGGAGTTGCGGACTTTATCGAGGAACACCCGCTCCTGAACCGTTCTGCTCGGGTATATCTCCAGAACGGCACCCGAGAGGGCGAGGGCCACAACAATCGCCTGAGTGAAGCTGCTACCTACGCTCAGCGCGTCCACACTGCATTGCGGACAGTCTGCGGAGCTAAAACCGTGTTCGATGATAATGGCCATCATGACCGGCAGAACGAACGTTTTTGTACTGTTCTTCGCTGGGTAGAGCAGATACTATAAAGTTTTGCTCGGCGTAAATTTTGGCGTATTCAAAATTGCAGGGATTTTGATTGCTGTCAAAGGCAAGCTGGTCTGCCATCTGGAAAACCCTATTCCCCTTTCAAAATCCTTGCATATAACAAAAAAGCGGAAGCTATGTTGTTTTTCTGCAACATAGCTTCCGTATCCTTGTATTTTGGGTTCGGTGTCCCTACTACACCAATCCGCCTATTCGATTCTTACACCACACCGCTTTGTAAGGCTCCTTTTCGGAAAAACGTCCCAAAATTGGTGTAGCCCGGGTGTAGTGCCGCAGATGATGTGCCGAAAAGTCCGGCAGAAGAACCGCTTCGCGATGCTGCTTCTTTGCTTCTGCTTCCTCGCCCGCACTGTAGTCTGCAATGATGCGTTTAATGGCACGGCTCATACCTCCACAGCACCCGTACACTTTCCGTGTGACAGGAAGTCAAGCTGTAAAAAGTCCTTCTTGAAAATTTTTACGAAAAATCGATAGTTCACACTCTGCTCAGTGACATTTCGTCCTTGATATGCCATTATCATGATAACAACTCCCCCGGGCCTCTGCGCACAGCGTATGCACACTTGGGGGCGTTTTGCTTATAAAGGAGATTTTTCATGGCAGACAAGGACTTCAAAACGATAGACGAACAAATCGAGATTCTTCGTTCACGAGGCCTTTCCATCGAAGAGGAAGCCGAAGCAAAGGATTTTCTGCTGCGGAACAATTATTGCCGTGTCAGCGGCTGGCCCACGAAGCCTACTTAAAGCACTTCATCAACGACCTGAACCTGACCATCCTTTCCGGGATGGCCTTGGTTCGGGTTCGTTATGCAGCGATAAGAAAGTTAAAAACTTGCTCCGACTCCTTCGGGAGCCGAGCTGGAACTCCAAGTAACTATCTTATATTAAATTATCAGAGTAGATTACCACAAAAATCGAGCCGCGTCAACAAAAAGTTTTGAAAACACGTCACTTTCGGCAGCTTGCAAGAAAACACAAGGGAAACTTTGGCAAAAAGAGAGAGGGCTGGACGGTGTCAGCCCTCTTGACGGCGATTTAGATTAACGTAGTGTCCACAAAAAATTCCACTTGACAATCCAATATTGCCTTGCTATAATTCAATTTGCAACCAGTTTGCAAATTCGAGAGAGGTGGGCAATGGAATGAACTGCACTGCAAAACAACGCCGCCGCGCTGCGTGGACGCTGCTGGTTGGTTTCCTTCTGGCCATTTTGGTTTCATTGACGTTCTGTGCGGAAGAAGTCAACCACGACTGTACTGGGGCAGACTGCGCCATCTGCGCACAGCTGAAACTTTGCAAGAATATCCTGCACGCCGGAAAAGATGGTTCAGGGCCGTTCATTCGGACGCTCGCGCCGCATTTTGTGTTGGCAGCTTTGCTGTCGCTTTGCTCTCCGCTTTTGCTGATAAAAACACCGATTCGACTAAAGGTAAAACTGTCGGATTAAGAAATGCTTGTCCGTATGATTCTTGATATCAAACAAGGGAGCGCATTTCTATGAAAAAATTCAAACGTATATTCGCTGTATTTTTTTGCCTTTTACTGGCTTCTGGTATTTTGGGCGGCTGTGGGAAGGCCGGATCCTCGTCCATTTCTGCACCATCCGCATCACAGAGTGGCAGCAAGCCGCTGAAAATCGTCACGACTATTTTCCCGGAGTATGACTGGGTGCGCGAAATCCTCGGCGACAAGGCCGATAATGCCGAAGTTAGCATGCTTCTGGACAACGGCGTGGATTTGCACAGCTATCAGCCCACCGCAGATGATATTATTAAAATCTCAGACTGTGACTTGTTCATCTATGTTGGCGGCGAATCGGATGGCTGGGTGGAAGATGCCCTGAAAGAAGCCACCAACAAAAATATGAAGGTTATCAATCTGCTTGATGTGCTGAAAGATACTGTTAAGACAGAGGAAGCAATGCCCGGTATGCAGGCGGAGGAAGGACATCATCACGGATATTCCCGCTTTGCCGATAGCGATGTGCGGGATAGAAGCCTGTCCGATTGGGATGGCGAGTGGCAGTCTGTTTATCCTTATCTGCAAGAGGGTATTCTGGACGAAGTGATGGAACGTAAAGCAGAAAATGGGAACAAAACGGCGGAAGAATACCGTGCCTATTACGAAACGGGTTATAAAACGGATGTTTCCAAAATTACAATCAATGCCGAAAATAACACGATGTGTTTTGTGAAAAACGGTGTTGAAGCAAAGGCTGCCTATCAATATAAGGGCTACCAGATTTATGACTATAAATCTGGCAGCAGAGGCGTACGATATTTCTTCGAGGCAACCGATGGTGATGCTGATGCGCCTAAGTATGTGCAATTCAGTGATCATGGCATTGCTCCGGGCAAAGCGGAACATTTTCACATTTACTTCGGCAATGAAGGCTTCGATGCACTCTCTCAGGAAATGGAGCATTGGCCGACTTACTATCCGATGGATATGAGCGGTGATGAAATCAAGGAGGATATGCTGGAACACGCGGAGAAAGAATATGACGAGCATGTATGGCTGTCGCTGAAGAACGCTGAAACTCTCTGCAACGCAATCACCGATGCACTGGAAGAGATCGACCCGGCTAACAAAGATGCCTACGCTGCTAACGCTGCATCCTATCTGGAAAAGCTGGCCGCTCTGGATGGCGAATATCAGACGGTGGTGGACAATGCCGCCCGGAAAACTGTGCTGTTCGGCGACCGTTTCCCGTTCCGCTATCTGGTGGACGATTACGGTCTGAGCTATTATGCCGCGTTTGCAGGCTGCTCTGCGGAAACGGAAGCCAGCTTTGGGACCATTTCTTTCCTTGCTGGCAAAGTGGATGAACTGAGACTGCCCTGTGTACTGACCATTGAGGGCGCACAGCACAAAGTTGCCGAAACTATCGTGCAGAATACCGCCGAAAAGAATCAGTCCATCCTGACGCTGGATTCCATGCAGTCCACCACATCCACCGATGTGGCAAACGGAACGACCTACCTTTCCGTGATGGAAAGCAATCTGGATGTGCTGAAACAGGCTCTGAACTAAAGGAAGGAACCGTCATGTCTCAGCTCATTTGTAAGAACCTTCTCGTTGGCTATGAGGGAAAGGCCATTCTGGATCCTCTGAACTTTGAGATTCACGCAGGCGGCTATCTTTGTGTAGTTGGTGAAAACGGTGCAGGAAAAAGTACCTTGATGAAAACCCTGCTCGGTTTGCAGCAGCCTATTTCCGGACAAATCGAGATGGGCGATGGCCTGCGCCGGAACGAGATCGGCTATCTGCCCCAGCAGACCATCGTGCAGAGGGATTTTCCAGCGTCGGTGCAGGAAATCGTGCTGTCTGGCTGCCAGAGCCGTTGTGGACTCCGCCCATTTTACAGTCGAGAGGAAAAGCAGCTTGCGCAGGATGCCCTGCACAAAATGCAGATCGGGTCGCTGGCAAAACGCTGTTACCGGGAGCTTTCCGGCGGTCAGCAGCAGCGCGTCTTGCTGGCGCGCGCCCTCTGCGCTACCCGGAAAATGCTGCTTCTGGACGAGCCTGTTTCCGGCCTTGACCCAAAAGTGACTACGGAAATGTACCATCTGATTGAAAAACTGAACCAGCAGGAGGGCATTACGGTCCTGATGATCTCCCACGATATTCAGGCTGCGGTTTGCTACGCAAGCCACATTCTTCATGTTGGTGAAACGATCTTTTTCGGCACACGGGAAGCGTATCTGCAAAGCCCGCAGGGGCGGCTGTTTGCGGCTGGGAAAGGCGGTGCAAAATGAGCCTATTGGAAAAGCTGGCTTTTTACTGGAACTATCCCTTTGTCCGCTATGCGCTCATCGTGGGCGTTCTGATCGCCCTGTGTTCTTCGCTGTTAGGCGTGACGCTGGTGCTGAAACGGTTCTCCTTTATCGGAGATGGCCTTTCTCATGTGGCGTTCGGCGGCATGGCCGTTGCGACCGTGCTGGGAATGTCCGACCATATGCCGCTGACGCTGGCCGTGACTGTGGCCTGCGCAGTCCTGTTGCTGCATACCGGACAAAACACCCAGATCAAAGGTGACGCCGCCATTGCTATGGTGTCCGTTGGCGCGCTTGCAATGGGCTATCTGCTGATGAATCTGTTCTCGACCTCGGCGAATCTGTCTGGCGATGTGTGCAGCTCCTTGTTCGGCTCTACCTCGATTCTGACCTTGACAAAATCGGAAGTATGGCTCTGCATAGGGCTTTCCATCATCGTGGTCGCAGTGTTTATGCTGTTCTACAACAAGATATTTGCAGTCACCTTTGACGAAGACTTTGCACAGGCCGTTGGAACCAATGCAAACGGATACAATCTGCTGATTGCCATTGTCATTGCCGTCATCATTGTGCTGGCAATGAACCTTGTCGGCTCTCTGCTGATTTCTGCACTGGTGATTTTTCCGGCTCTTTCGGCGATGCGCCTGTGCAAGAATTTCCGCGCTGTCACCATCTGCTCGGCGGTATTGTCCGTGAGCTGTGCCTTTGTGGGCATCGTGGCTTCGGTTCTGGCCGGAACGCCGGTCGGCTCGACCATTGTAGCGGTTGACATGGTGGCTTTTGGCTTGTGCTGTCTGGCCGGAAAACTGCTGGGGAGGGCATCATGAAACAACTTTTGAAAGGAGTTCTGCTGCTCTGTGCCGCCGCTGCATTGACTGCCTGCGGCGCAAAGTCCGAAGCTGCATCTTCCGTGGTGACGGTTTTGCCGGAGTCTGCATCTTCTAGCGCTGTTACTGCACCTGCCCCGGAACATCCCGTGCAGCTCCCGGAAAGCAGCACTGCTGGCGCAAGCGATCTTCACGCCGGTATGGATGCAGACCTCGATCTGACCCAGCTTAGCAGTACAGTCGTATACGCCGAGGTGTATAATATGCTTTTTACCCCGGAGAGCTACACCGATAAAATTGTTCGTATGACGGGCGAATATCAGGAGTATACAGATGAGCAGACCGGTGAACTGTATCATTCCTGCGTCATCTACGATGCGCTTGCCTGCTGCCAGCAGGGAGTGGAGTTCGTGCTGACTGATGGCGATTACCCGGAAGAAGGCACAACCATTACCGTGGTGGGACGGTACGAAACTTATACTACACCCTATTATGATTATTTTCATCTGGTGGATGGAGTAAGGGAAAAGTAAATCAAACAAAACGAATCCCGGCAAGTGCCTACCTTGTAGAACACCTGCCGGGATTTGTTGTTATGTTGGACTTCATCTTCCAGCCTGCCATGGTCACAGCCTAGTGACAGATAATATTCCACCTCCCCTTTCAGCACCATCTGCGCATACTCCAGCGGCTTATTGTACAGCAGCCAGTCCAGTTCTGCCCGCTGTGCCGGGGTGTTGCCGTACTCGTCTTCGATGGCGATGCAGTCGATGGCAAGGGGAGTGCCACCCTCGAACCGGGCTTCCACCCGGTTGGTGTCCATGTTGTAGCGGCAGGAAAGCAGGTTGTTCATATTGCTCTGCACAAAATCCTGCATCGTTTGGCGTAAAATTGGCGTATGGCGCAATTTTCGCCGGAAATCCATCAAAAGAAAAAGCCTGAAACTTCTCGGTACATCAAGAAGTTTCAGGCTTTGTTTTGCTTAAATTGGAAATTTACTGGTCGATGGGCTTCATCGTGGGGAGCTTGACTGGTGGTGATTTATAGCTGTTTACAAGTGTTCATAAGCCTTTGTTCGTGCAAGATAAAAAGGTCTTATTTTTCGCAACTCTACGCAACTGTTTACAGCTATTCTCAAATTGGTGGTAAGTCAGTGGTAAGGCTGGTGGTAAACTTATTCGTTCTCGTGAGAGTGCCAACGCTTCAGGACTTCTTCCACCTGCCTAATAAGCTGCTCCTTGTTCGGCATATACAAGACGTACCGGGATGCAAAAATCTGATTCGACAAACCGCCCAGCGCATACTCGGCTGCTACGCTGTCCTTGTCGGTGCAGAGGATGATGCCGATAGGAGGATTATCTTCTGGGTCGTTGACCTCTGCGGCGTAGTAGTTCAGATACATATTGATTTGTCCGGCGGCTTCGGGCGTGAGCTTGGTGGTTTTCAACTCGATCAGCACATAGGCGTGTAAAATCTTATTGTAGAACACCATATCCACATAGTAGTGGGTGTTGTTCACTGTGACACGCTGCTGTGTGCCGACAAACATAAAGCCCCGGCCAAGTTCCAGCAAGAAATCTTCGATTTGTCGCACCAGTGCTGCTTCCAAATCGCTTTCAAGGAACGGCTTTTCTTCCGGCAATCCCAAAAACTCGAATACATACGGGTCTTTGATGATGTCCTCCGGCTTTGTGTAGTCCACACCTTTTTCAGCCAATGCTAAAACTTGTTCCTTGTTGGCATCCCCACGAGACAAGAGCAGCCGTTCAAACAGGGAACTTTCCATCTGGCGTCTTAATTCACGGACAGACCAGCCAGAATTGACCGCTTCTTTTTCGTAGAAGCTGCGCTTCTCCTTATCGGAAATGGATAACAGCTCACAGTAGTGCGACCAACTCAATTTTCCAGACACTGTCTGGAAAATTGGATAGCTGAGATAGAACTGCCGCATATTGTAAACATTCGAGCGCGAAAAGCCCTTGCCAAGCTCCTTTGTCAACGCCCTGGAAAGCTGCGATAAGGTCTTTTCACCATATGCGGCACGGATGCTGTCATTTTGTTCACAACGAACAACGACCTCACCAATCTTCCAATAAGTTGACAGCAGTTCCTGATTGACCTGCTGTGCTACATTTTTACGGGAAGCTTCCAGCAGAGAACGAATCTCGCTCACTGCCGGAACAAGAACCTGTGCTACTGGGGCTGCAGATTTATTTTCCATCAGTCATTTTCCTCCTTTCCATCCTATGTCGAACTGTCAGATAAAAATTCAGCAAACTTGTCGATTTCTTTTTTCTTGAGATTTTTTGTAGCCTCAGTGTAGATGTTCATGGTAGTGGTAATATCGGCGTGGCCCAGTACGTCTTGAATAACCTTCATGTTGATTCCGGCCTCGCAAAGACGGGTAGCACAGGTGTGACGCAGGGAATGACAGCTAAACTTCGGAAGCAGGACAAGGTTCTTCGGCTTGATTGTACCGCTTTCGCATTTTGCCAGCTGTTCCCCGTTGCAGTCGCGGATGATACGGTCAACGCCTTTATTGATGGTGCTGTGATGCTGGCACTCGCCAAAACGGTTTACAAAAATAAAATCCGTATAGCTATCAATCGTCACCTTGCAGGAAATTCCAGTTTTCTTCTGATACTCTCGCTCTTGTACAAAAGCAGCCTTGACTGCCGGAGTCATAGGCACAATTCGATTTCCAGCTTCCGTTTTGGGTGTATTGATTCCGTACAGACAACCTTTCTCCCGGTGGCTGTAATAAATCAACGTGTGATTTACACTGATTTCACCCGTATCAAGGTCAATATCCTCCCCGCGCAAACCCGTTGCCTCACCAGCACGGAGACCACATTCCACCATCACGGTAATGATGGGAAGCCAGTGATTGTACTTCTCGCTGTTTTTCAAGAAGTTCATCAACAGCTTCTGCTGGCCTGCGGTCAGAGCCTTGCGGCGTTCACTGTCCAGATTGTGCGTCTGTTTGAGTTCTTTCAACGCATTATCGGATGGATTGATACGGAGATATTCGTCCTCCACTGCAAAATCCAGCACCTGATGCAGCACGGTATGGATGTTCTCCACCGTTGCCACTTTCAAACGCTGTGAATCCACAAGGCCGTTGTAAAACCGCCGCACATCCGACTTTTTCAGGCTTCCGACCTTCCGCTTCCCAAACTCCGGGAATACGTACATCTTGTACATATACTCGTAATTGACCAGTGTATTGGCTTTCAGCCCCTTTTTCAGTTGCAGCCACTGCTCGTGAATGTCATTGATGGTCGCGTTCCGCGCTTCTGCACGGATTCCATCACTGCGGTCACGCTGAATCTCTGCTTCTTTCTCACGAAGTTCTTCCAGACTTTTGGCGTACACATTATTTCGCTTGCCGTTTTCACTGCGCCAGCGATATTCATACGTTCCGTTGCTGCGCTGATATTCACCTTCCTTTAGAACACGCTTCTTTGAGTCTTTTCTTCTTTCTGCCATCGTTATGTCCTCCATTGTTGGCAGAAAGCAACCTACAGCTTAATCATACCATACCGCCGAGGTGCTTTCAACTGCCGACTTCATTTTTATTGTCAAATCGAAAATAATCGGTCAAGGTGTTCATCCAGCCTGCGGCGTTTCAACAGCCGTTTTGTACCATTCCAGAGAACAAAGGTGCAGTCTTTGGAATCGCTCATTTCACGCAGCTTGTTGATACCAATGCCGGAATAAGCTGCGGCTTCTTCCAGCGTCAGATTGCTTTTCTCCCAGATCGGAACTTGTCGGGACTTGGTCCCTCCATCTTGCTGATGCAAGACCGTTCCGTCGCTTAAAGTCCCCACCGGGGACTTCATTGCTTCGCAAACGCGAACTTCTTTCATAGGCAAAACCTCCGTGTTTTTGTTTGTAACCAACAGACTGTAACCACAACAGAAAACTTTTTCTGCAATGGTGTGCTGGCAATTTTCCGTATTTATTTTTTCTTATCAGTTACAGGTTACATGGTTACAAATAGGGAAATTATTTGGAATGATGCGACTTTGAGGCAGCTGTAAGATGTAACCAGACCTGTAACCAACAATGTAAAGCAGCCCTTCAAAACGGAAATCCCATCTGCTGAGTTTCTTCGTCTGTAAGTTTTACAAAACCGTCTGCCTCCACTTTTGCAGCGGTTACACATTCCCATCCTTTCTGCACGCCATACTTCGGGTAGCGTTTGGCTGCTTTATGGGCTGTCCACCCCTTGATTTCGCCATTCGCAATTCCAGCAGTCATGATCTCACAGATGGCACGGGTTTCCCATTCCGCAGGAAGATTCATCTTCTGCCGCACCGAGAAAGCGATGCAAGGCGCGGCTTATCCGCGCTGTGCCATCCCACTTCAAGTCATTCAAGTAGTCCCGGATAGGGTGATAATGATTTTCGTTGGCAACAATGCGAATTGCTGCAGACACCCGTTTTTCGCTGTACAGGCCGTATTTTTCCATTCGGCGCAGAATGTACATCATATCGGTGTCGGTCAGCGTAGGGCCGGAACGCTGCCAACCCATCGGCTTTACAATATCAATACGTTCACTCAGCAGATTCAGCCGGATGGGATCTGCAAGAACTGGGTCGTTTTGCAAAACGGTCACACAGTTTTGAATCGTGTTCTGAACACCACCTTTTTCAGCCTGCGAGAGCATTTTGCGGATGTTGGAAATGGTCGATCTCGTATTTTCGGATTCGTTGGGCAATCTGTTGAACCTCCTTCCGGTGTTCGGTGAGAAAATGTCGATTCTCTATCAGATATTGGATATAATCAGTATAATGCAGGCTGGCAACAAAACAGGGATGCAGTTCTTCCTCTGCTGACTTCGGCGCAAATCGTTTGCGCCAGTCATCTAGAATCGCGCTGCACTCGTACAATGTTTGGATTGGGTTTTGACTTTTATATTCCACAATTTTCGGATACTGTAGTGGAAAAACAGGATTCCCCGAAAGTCCAAAATCTGCGACCAGCTTTTCCGCCGCCTTCCGCAAGGACAGCTGAAACAGTTTTGCGGTGAAGTCGATTACATCACCATCCGCTCCACAGCCAAAACAGTGAAACCGGGAATCCACTTTCATGCTGGGATTGCGGTCTGCATGGAATGGACAGCAAATCATACTGCACGGTTGGGTTGAAAGCCATAGGCTTCTGCGGTCTGCCGGGTAGTGATATTCCGTTTTACGATTTCAAATAAATTGTTGTTCTTGAAAATTGACCTCCTTCTTATTTTCAAAAGTCCCTGCCGGATGGGAAAGCCCTGCACGGGCTTACGCATCCGGCAGGGTTCCGGGGTGCGGGGTGGAAGACCCTGCTGATTTACAGGCTCATATCGTAGCTGCGCTTCTTGGCTCGCGGCCGCTGTTCACGCTGCTGCAATTTTTCCATTTCAAGGATGCTGTCAACATTGGCAAGTACCGTCTGTATTTCTGTATTGCGTTCCTTAAAATAGTGGTATGTTTCATACCGTGCATCCTTTGTGCACATCAGAAGTTCTTTTTCTGCCCGGAGATCTTTCATCGAAGGGAATTTTTCGTCTAGGAAATCCCGCTTTAGAAATTGACGCGCTTCCTCGTATTTTGCAATTTCATCGAAGTGGGTTTGCCGAAAAATTTTCTTGTTAGGTGCTTTCAGAAATTCGCTATAAACAGATTTTGTAGAAAAATACTGACCCAAATGATGAATCTGCTCGTTGACCTTTTTCAGCTTGATTTCCGTGAGTTTCGCATCACTTCGAGCCGTCGCCATTTTTCGGTCAATACTCTCGGCAGCTTCATAAAGTTTTTCGTATGAATCATATCCGTGCTCTTGCACATAGAGAACGGTCTGCGCCATCTTCTGTAAATTTGAGATTTTGACTTTCTGGGCATAGGCATAGCTCTGCTGGGCTTTTACGCAATCCTGCAAATTTACAACCAGCCGGAGATTCGACTTGATGTACAGCGCATCCATAGGATCATCGACACGCCACTGCTGCTTTTCTTTCTCGGCTGCGTTGCACTGAAAAAGCAGTAAAAGATGCTTACGGTCAAAACTGGTTCCCAGCGTTCCGGCCGAGATAAATTTTTCTCTGTCTGCCGGAAGATAGCTGAATTGCCCTCGATGGTCTTTCACCAGAATGCCGTATTCCAGCTTTAATAGGTTTTGGAAGTCCATAAGAGATACAGATCGTTTTGCTACATCGGTAATGGCATTTCGGATTTTTTCCTTCTCCGTTTCAAAAGTCGTCTTTACTGGTGTAAACCCATCGCCAAGAAGTTCCAGATTGGTCAGATCCAAGTTGATCTGTCCGCGCCGTTTAGCGTAATATTCCTGCTCCGAAACTTTCGAGAGAGAGGGGGAAAGCAAATCCATCTGATTCAAGTTTTCCCTCATGCAAATATCCATCAGAGATTTCTGTAAATGTTTCAAGTAGTCTTTTGTCAGATGGTGCTTGTGCCCTGCCTTGCAGTCAATGGGTCGCTCCATAAAGGACTGCTTAGGTACATCCAGCTTTCGCAAACTGTTGATTACGATATGGACATGAATATTTCCGCTGCCATTGTGACCGTCCATGTGCGTACAGACCAATGCCTGATGCCCCGGAAAATTTGCTTTTGCGTATTCCAGTCCAAGCTCCTGTGCCCGTTTCCCCGTCAAGCAATTTTCTGTGCTGTCCCGTGGGTCAAAGCTGATGATGTAATGATGGCTTTTGATTTCATTCTTATTTTTGTTCTTCTGATATTCGCGGTTCAGCTGCTGGCAGGCCGCATCAAAGGAATAGGGTTCACAGTTCAGGCCGTCCAGATAAAACTCATCCCGCATAATACGATTTCCGTTTTGGTCAAGGATCGGAGTTTTCCGAAGTTCGTCATGCTTGAAAATCAGATATTCCAGCGCAGCACCATAGTTGGAGCTCTTACTTGCGATGTGCTTTAAGATTGCCATAATTCTTTCCTGCCATTTCTGCGACTTGCTCCCGCATTTCAAAAATACAGGAAATTGCATGGTTGATGTTTTCGAGCATAGCGCGCGACTGGATACCGCCGCTGTTGAAGAACGCCGCGATCTGGTTCAGATTATTCCCGATGGCGGCAAACTCCCGTGTGATGGCTTCAATTTCGTCCGGGTGGACATAGAACACATACGAGGTATTCACGCGGCCTTTCATCAGCATCTGCGCTGTAAATTCAGAGAGGGTCATTCCGGCATCTTCTGCCTGCCGGTGTAAAAGTTCATGTACTACTTCTGTAACTCGTGCGGAGATTACTTTTGTCTTTACGATAGATTTCACTTTTTTTCGTTCTTGGCATGGGGTCTCCTTTCCAAAATCAAGAATTTGATTTTCCCGGCAGTGCATCTGCACTCCGGCTGTGACCTGCTGCAGCAGGCCACCAATGGGCAAAATCATGTGATTTTGCACGATGTGAGGGTATGGGGAGCGCAATCCCCATCAAGATGCCGCCGTGGAGAAACTGCCCGTAGGAGCGGTTTCGTATACAAAGGCGAATCTTGTTCTTAACCACTGTCCACTCTGTCCCAGCGCGTTCCTGCCCGATTTTCTACGGCGTATTTTCCGGTAAGACGCGCAGAATGCACATTCAGTACCAGAGGTATCCTGCTGGGGTGGCTCATGCGATTTTCAAGGTGCGATGTGACTTTGTAAGGAATCGGGGAATTTCATCAGTGATACCGTAGTGAATTGGCTTACTTTTGAAAACACTTCCTATACCCTATACAAACTTTAAGGGGTGTTTTTAAACCGAGTCTTTTGAAAGTTCAAAGAAAATTCATTTTTCCAACGTTCCCCTCTACCTATAACATTCTAAAATGGGCGTTTGGCATACAGATTTTCAAATTTTGTTGAACTACCTAATTTTAGAACATGGATTTTGTTTATTTTTCACTCATAAAACTAGAGGAAAGCCGTTTCACAAAAGATTTTGAAAGTCCCTACACTAATAGGAATCCGCAGAGCTGTTTTGGAATACAGTTTTGAAAATTTCACAATTTAAGAAAAAACGGCAAAGCAGATAAAATCCACTTTACCGTTTTGTGTCGATGGCGCGATACACGTAAATTACTGCCTTAGGCTTTTCTGATAATTTGCCTTACCGAGGAATTGAAAGCCCGTGACCCCATGCGCTGGGTGGGGTTGATGAACACGCTGAAGGCGCAGGCGGAGGAAATAATTTTTCAAGAGTTGATTTCCGCATGAGATTTTAGGCACAAGAAAGGCCGGGATTTTGCAAGCCAGCAAGCAATCCCGGCTTTACTCTTATATATTTCCCAAATTCTTTGACCGCCGGTATTCCAGAGGAGAAAGACAAAACTGCTTTTTGAACACGGCTGCAAATTTTCCTTGATTAGAGTAGCCGACCTGTTCGGATATTTCGTCAATCGGACGCTTTGTGTCCGAAAGAAGCTTTGCGGCTTCGTTCATACGGATTTCCCGCAGCCAGGTGGATATATTCTGTCCATATACGCCTCGAAAATAATTTTTCAGGCTGGTTTCACTGACCGAAAAGCGTTCTGCAACCTGCCGTACAGGAATGTGCTGACGAAGGTCATCAGAAAGGATTTGTGCCGCCCTTTTTGCAATTTCAACCTGTGTTTCCGTGTAGAAGCCGCAGGTTTTCGGAGGCCGGATTTCCATGTTAAGAAGCCGGTGGAGAAGTTCAAGAGTATAGATTTGCAAATGGAAGGCAGAGGGTCTTTCGGATAGCCGCCAGAGTTTTTGAAATATATTTTCCAGCTCGCTGTCCGCTTCGTTGATATATGTCTTATGGTTGCCACAATAACTTTTTTCCAGCGTAGGGAGGTCAAGTGAAAAAGATTTCAAAAGTTCACCGCAGGACTGTAAAAGAAGTGACAGGTCAAAATATATTTTTATCCCCTGATACTGCTTCGTAGGAAAGATATATTCTTTCTGTGCGGTCTGTTCACTGACACAAAAATCATTTTCCTTCAGGTAAATGTAGGAGCCGTCATCCAGAAGCAATTCACTTCTGCCTGAAACGCAATAGTTAATCAGCAAAGGCTTTAGATTTGAATTTTCATCCGACTCCGGCCATACGGGAGCATTTACAAAAATAAAAGCCAAAGTCAGCCCCGGAAAGAGCGTATGGAATGTCATGCGTCCCTTGCCATCTGCCCGATCCAAAAGCAATGTGCTGCTATTTGGACTGTTTTTCAAGGTCACACCAGAAACAGCATCGCTGTTTTCTAAAATGTTGTATATCATGTTACGCAACTGCTTCGCCCCTTTCATCACGCAAAATCGTTGATATTATTATACCTGCGAGAAAACTCCCGGTCAATGGATATTCTGGCAGAGCGAAAAAACTCCTTGCTATACGGGCTTAAAATACCGATATGTGCATAGAAGCACAGCTGAATTTATGCTATTATCATTAGGGTTGGTTGGCGAGAACTAACCAAGACGAAAGTAATCATGTTAGGAGGTTTCGCAATGAACAACAAATTGCAAGGAAAAGACTTAATCAATATCGGTATTTTTACGGCGATTTACTTTATCGTCATTTTCGCAGCGGCGTCTATCGGTTTTATCCCGATCTTTATTCCGCTTATCAGCGTAATCGTGCCGCTTGTCGGCGGTATTCCGATGATGTTGTTCTTCTCCAAAATTAAGAAATTCGGTATGCTTACCATCTGCGGAGTGCTGCTGGGTATCATTATGCTGCTGACCGGCATGGGCTGGTGGTGCATCCCTACCGGGCTGATCTTCGGGCTGATTTCCGATTTTATGATGAAAGCCTGTGACTACAAAAATGCCAAGCGCGAAGTGTTGATTCACGGCGTTTTTTCCATGTGGGTCATCGGGGCGTTTATTCCCATCGTTGTAACGCGTGACGCTTACTACCAGAACCTGCTCCCTGGCTACGGCCAGGAATATGCCGATACGCTTATGGCTTATATGCCCGACTGGATTTTGCCGGTATTGCTTATCGCCGCTTTTGTCAGCGGTCTTGTCGGCGGTCTGATTGGTCGGAAGATTTTCAAAAAGCATTTTGAGCGGGCAGGAATTGTATAATGAGCTGCGAACTTCTTGCAAGTCAAAAAAACAATAGCGGAATTTTATTAGACCCCCGGACAAAACTGGCGGTACTGATTACCATAGCTGTCTTTATTTTAGGCGGTTCGTATGAAGGTATCATGCAGTATTACATCATCGTGTTGGCGGCGATCCCGCTGTTACTTTTGTCAGCGGCCAGAAAATGGAAAGGCGCTGTTCTCTATATCCTGATTTTTGGAGGCAGTCTGTGTCTGGAAATGTTCGGTCTGTCCCGACTGGCTGGCGTAGCAAACTACATTGCAGTAGCCATTGTTGGCATTCTGCTGCGGTTCACCCCCAGCGTGGTCATGGGATATTTCGTGGTAACGACAACCACGGTCAGCGAATTTGTTGCGGCGATGGAACGACTCCACCTGCCGCAGCAGATCACCATTCCTATGGCTGTGATGTTTCGCTTCTTTCCCACGGTTGCGGAAGAATGGAGCGCTATTGGGGACGCCATGCGGATGCGTGGCGTCCGCTTTGGTGGTGGAAAAGTCGGTGCGATTTTAGAGTATCGGATTGTCCCCATGATGATCTGCTCCGTCAAAATCGGAGAGGAACTGTCCCAGGCAGCCCTTACGAGGGGATTGGGAGGCCCGGTAAAACGGACGAATATCTGTAAGCTGGGTTTTCATGTGCAGGATGTTATTTTCCTGCTGATCTGTCTGGGAGCATTTGCAGCGCAAATCTATGTGCTTGCCGCAAGGGGGTGAAGGAAATGATTGAATGTCGAGATGTGTCCTTTTCTTATCCTGCCAGTACCCTTCCCGACAGTGAGAGGCAGGCCGGTGGCGCTTTGAAACATATTTCCTGCACTATTGAGGACGGTTCTTTTGTCCTGCTCTGCGGGACTTCCGGCTGTGGGAAAACAACCATGACCCGGTTGTTTAACGGCTTGATCCCCCATTATCATGAGGGGACTTATACCGGCTCCGTCTATCTGGATGGGAAGGACACCCGTGACCTGTCACTGTTTGATATTTCTCTGAAAGTCGGTTCTGTATTTCAAAATCCGCGTTCTCAGTTTTTCAATGTGGACACGACCAGCGAACTGGCTTTCGGCCCAGAGAATCACGGCATAGCGGAAGATCTTGTGTGTGACCGTGTAAAGCGTGTAGCTGCACAGCTAAAGTTGGAGCCGCTGCTTGATAGAAGTATTTTTTCTTTGTCCGGCGGTGAAAAGCAAAAAATCGCCTGCGGATCGGCTGCGGCGATTGACCCAGATGTTTATGTGCTTGATGAACCATCATCCAACCTTGACGCATACGCTATCGCTGATTTCCGACAGCTTCTCTTTACTTTGAAATCGCAGGGAAAGACCATCATAATCTCTGAACACCGGCTGTATTATCTGTCCGGCCTCTTTGACCGTGTCCTGTACCTGAAAGATGGAGAAATCGAAGGTGATTATACAGCAGAGGAATTTTGCCGCCTGTCGGCAAAACAACGCGATGATATGGGATTGCGCCCTCTTGACCTTGCGGGGCTTTCAGAGATTGAAGGCCCGCCGCAGAGAATGAACGAGGCGGTTTGGACGATAAAGAATGTATCCTTCGCCTATAAGCATGAGCCGGAAACCTTGCATATAACGGAAACCTCTTTCCCATCCGGCAGCGCCACGGCCATTATCGGACATAATGGTGCTGGAAAATCCACATTTGCCCGGTGCCTCTGCGGGTTGGAAAAGCACTTCAAAGGAACGGTGCAGGATCAAAGCAAGAACTATTCCAGAAAAGAACGATTGAAACTCTGCTATATGGTCATGCAGGATGTAAACCACCAGCTCTTTACCGAAAGTGTTCTGGATGAAATTCTGCTCAGTATGAGAACCGAGGATAAGCAGAGGGCAAGAGAAATCTTGCAGGAGATGGACTTGCTTTCCTTTGAGGACTGCCACCCAATGGGACTGTCCGGCGGTCAAAAGCAGCGTGTGGCGGTTGCCTCTGCGATTGCTTCTGGGCGGCCTCTGATTTTATTCGATGAACCGACCAGCGGCCTTGACCTGTTTCACATGAGGCAAGTTGCCAATGTTGTCAATCAGGTGGCAAATGCCGGAAGAACCGCACTTGTGGTAACGCATGACCCAGAATTTATTCTACGCTGCTGCAATTATGTTCTGCACTTAGAAAACGGGCAAATTCAGGAAAGTTATTCCATAGAGGACAGCAATGGCCGAGAACGCCTGCTGAAGTTTTTCCTGAGTGATATGAAGAAGGAGGTGTCCACACAATGAAGGAGGAAAAGAAAGAGTCGCCCATAGGCGTCTTATGGGGATGGGGCAAACCTTATCATGGAAAATTCATCGGCAGTATTATCCTTGCAGTATTAGGCGTGGCCTGCCAGATGGTGCCCTATTTCTGCGTGGCGCATATTGTCACAATGATGTTGTCTGGGGAACAGAATTTTTCCCGCTATGTGACCGCTGGTATTATTGCATTGTGCGGCTACTTTGGGAAAGTGCTGTTTTCCAGTCTTTCTACAACGATTTCCCACACGGCGACCTATTACACGCTGCGCGATCTGCGAGAGAATATCACCGCAAAGCTGGCCCGCGTCCCGATGGGGACGATTTTAGATACTCCGTCCGGCCAGTACAAAACGACGATTGTTGACCAGGTTGAAGGCATGGAATCGACCTTCGCACACCTGCTCCCGGAAATGACCGCAAATGTGCTGGTGCCTTTGGTGATTGTCGTATATCTGTTCGTCATGGACTGGCGCATGGCGCTCCTGTCCCTTGTTACGCTGGTGGTGGGCCTTGCTGTCATGTCCGCCGGTATGAAGAATTATCCTGGCAAATGGGAGGGCGCGGTTAAAGCGGGAAAGCAGATGGCAAACGCCATTGTAGAATACATCGGCGGGATTGAGGTGGTAAAGGCGTTCAGCCAGTCCGCCGGTTCCTACAAAAAATATTCTGACGCGGTGAATTATAACGCCAACTATTATGTGGACTGGATGCGTGAAAACCAGAAAACCATGAGCGCCTACAACGCCATCCTGCCCTCAGTGCTAATCTGCGTGCTGCCCTGCGGCTTCGCGTTCTGGCTCTCCGGCAGTCTGGAGCTTTCCGCCTTCCTGTCCATTGTGATTTTCTCGCTGGGGCTGATTGGGCCGATTATTGCGGCCTTTACCTTTACGGACGATTTGGCTGTACTGGGGACAAATGTGGAAGAAATCAGCCAGCTTCTGAACGCCGAAGAACTGAACCATAAAGAAACGCCGATCAAGCTGGAAGATACCGGCATTTCTCTTAGGTCTGTGTCGTTTTCCTATGACGGGACAACAGAGGTTTTGCATGATGTGAATCTCGCCATCCACCCCGGAACCATGACCGCCCTTGTAGGGCCGTCCGGCTCCGGCAAGTCTACGGTGGCGAAGCTGATTGCCGGGTATTGGGATGTTACATCCGACAGTATTACCCTCGGCGGCCATGAGCTGAAGGATATGCCGCTGTCTGAAATTGCAGACCAGATTTCCTATGTATCTCAGGACAACTACCTGTTTAACCGCAGTATCCGGGAGAATATCCGCATGGGAAGACCCAGTGCCACGGACGCAGAGGTGGAGCAGGCAGCCAAACAAAGCGGCTGCGACGCCTTTATCCGCAAGCTGGATAATGGCTATGATACGGTTGTCGGCAGCGCCGGTTCCCATCTTTCCGGCGGTGAACGCCAGCGGATTGCCATCGCCCGCGCCATGCTGAAAAATGCGCCGGTTGTCATTTTGGACGAGGCAACTGCCTATATCGACCCAGAGAATGAGGCGCTGGTGCAGAAAGCCATTTCCACTTTAACTGTCGGCAAGACCCTGATTGTGATCGCACACCGGCTGTCTACCATTGTTGGCGCAGATAACATCGTTGTGGTGAAGGATGGAACCATCCACGCACAGGGTACGCATGAAAAGCTGCTGGAAACCTGCCCCCTCTACCGGGATATGTGGCAGGCGCACATCGGCGCGAAAGACCAGATGTAAGGGGGTGTTGTCAGATGTATGGAACATTGAAAAAAATCTTTGCTTTTGCAGGCAGCAAAAAGGGGCTTCTAAAAAAAATCCCTGTTATTCTCATTCCTGTCCGGGCTGTCTTCAGCCATGCAGTTTGCCGCCCTCTTTGTAGTGATCGGCGCGCTGGTATCTGACAACCGGGACGGAAAGTTTATCTGGCTTTCGCTGGGGATTATGGCCGTTTCCCTCATTGGGCGTATTATTATGACCTATTTCTCCACGATGGAGCAAACGGAAACCGGCTATTGCATGGTGGCGGAAAAGCGTATCCACATCAGAGATCGGCTGCGCTACATCCCGATGGGCTACTTCAACAAGAATAGTATCGGGAACATTACCGCCATTGTCACAACAACTTTGAGTGATGTAGAAAACTCAGCAGCCCGTGTCCTGGTGTCAGTGCTGGGCGGTTTTTTCAACTCGGTTGCCCTTGTCATCGTCCTGTTGGTATTTGACTGGCGGATCGGTCTTGTGGCCGCTGCCGGTGTCCTGATTTACCTTGCGGCGGCGGAACTGGCTCTTCGCAAATCTGCCGCGCTCAGCGGGGTGCATCAGCACACACAGGAGTCCCTTGTAGAGTCCGTGTTGGAGTACATTCAGGGCATGGGGATTGTTAAAGCATTTGGTCTTGAACGGGACAGCACGCAGTCTATTGGCAGTGCAATTAAGGCGAGCTGCCGGGACAACCTGAAACTGACAAAGGCCAGTGTTCCCTATGACGCCATCAAACAGGCCGTTGTCCGGGTGTTTAGCATCCTGTTGCTTTTGGCTTCGGTCTGGTTCTGGCTGGACGGCTCCCTGTCGCTGGCCTACGGCTTGATTTTGGTGATTGCTTCTTTCATGGTGTTCAACGATTTGGAGAACGCCGGGAATATGGCCTCTCTGCTACAAATGCTGGCGGCCTCGATGGATACGGCAAACTCCATTGATGACACGCCGGTAATGGATGAAAAAGGCGTTGACATTACGCCGGAGTCCAGCGAGATCGTGTTTGACAAGGTGGATTTTTCCTACGCAGACCGTAAGATATTAGATCAGGTCAGCTTTACCATTCACGAAAAAACGACTACGGCCATTGTAGGCCCTTCCGGGGCAGGTAAGACAACGATGTGCAATCTGATTGCCCGCTTTTGGGATGTGAACGCCGGGAAGATTACCATAGACGGTACGGATGTACGGGATTTCAAACTGGACAGCCTCATGAAGAATATCTCGATGGTGTTTCAGAGCGTGTACCTCTTTGCAGATACGATTGAGAACAATATCAAGTTTGGCTGCCCGGACGCCACCCATGAGCAGGTAGTCGAGGCGGCGAAAAAGGCTTGCTGCCATGACTTTATTTCCGCTCTGCCGGAGGGTTATGACACTGTGATTGGCGAGGGCGGCGGTACTTTGTCCGGCGGCGAGAAACAGCGTATTTCTATCGCCCGCGCCATGCTGAAAAATGCACCCATCATCATTTTGGACGAGGCGACGAGCAGTGTTGACCCGGAGAATGAGGATGAATTGCAGCGGGCTATCGAGGCATTGACCCATGACAAGACCCTCATCATGATTGCCCACCGTCTGAAAACCGTCCGCAACGCCGATCAGATCCTTGTACTGGACAACGCTCATATCGTCCAGCGCGGCACTCATGCGGAGCTGATCCAGCAAAAGGGCCTGTATGCCGATTTTGTATCGGCCAGACAGGAGGCCATCGGCTGGAAGCTGGCTCAGTAAAGGAGGTTCAGATGAAACTTCATGCGTCCGGGGAGGACTACATGGAAACCATCCCTGTTCTCCAAAAGGAACGCGGTATGGTGCGCTCCGTAGATGTGGCCCGGCACATGGAGGTGTCAAAGCCCAGCGTGTGCCATGCAGTGGCTACCTTGCGGGACGGCGGCTTTCT